>Ga0233427_10000082_pt1 | contig 127549 bp, 119 predicted proteins | sample SI_118_April2016_5_FD_179885 | JGI IMG/M metagenome (GOLD analysis project Ga0233427, IMG submission 179885) | Seawater microbial communities from Saanich Inlet, British Columbia, Canada - SI_118_April2016_100_MG | ecosystem: Environmental > Aquatic > Marine > Inlet | place: Canada: British...
GTGCAGATATACAACTCTTTTTTATCCTCACAATATAATTTAAATATAAATCAAAATAAAAATAAAGAACTTTTTCGCTGCTAATGAAAAACCCGTAGGTCTCTCTCAAAGCGGCTGCAAATATAAAACCTTATTTCAATTTATCACTATAAAAAATAAAAAAAAATATACTTTTTTTTTGCCGTTTTACCAACCAGCTGATAAACCCATATTTACAAACAAAAATATTTTTACCTTAATATATACAACTTAAAAATAAACACCCTAAACAAACATAACTAAACAACATAAACATTAATGAAAATTAAATAAAAACTTCCTTATCTTTTATATATATTGAGTTTTAAATTTGAATATGTAAATTCAATAATATTACCTTCAAAAGACTATTGTAAAACATGTAAACTCGTAGTATCTTTGCGTTTTAAAATTAACACTTATGATAGCAATTACTTTACCAGATGGTAGTGTAAAGCAATTTGATACCGGCACAACTCCAATGAGAGTTGCGATTAGTATCAGTGAAGGATTTGCAAGAAATGTAATTTCTGCATCTTTTAACGATATTACTATAGAATCTTCTACCCCACTTACTGAAGATGGACACCTTATACTATATACTTGGAGAGATAAAAAAGGCAAACAAGCCTTTTGGCATTCGTCTGCCCATATTATGGCTCAAGCCTTAGAAGAAAAATTCCCAGGAGTAAAACTTACAATAGGACCTGCTATTGAAAATGGGTTTTATTACGATATAGATCTTGTAGAAAATACTATTTCTGATAAAGATTTAAAATCTATAGAAGATAAAATGCTGGAGATAGCTAGAGGTAAGCATGAATTTACGTTAAGAGAATCATCAAAAGCTGATGCGCTTGAATATTATAAAAAACAAGGGAATCAATATAAAGTAGCGCTTATTGAAAACCTTGAGGATGGCACCATCACTTTCTGTGATCACGATAGTTTTACAGATTTATGTAGAGGCGGACATATCCCGAATACTGGGATTGTAAAAGCAATTAAACTTATGAGCATTGCTGGAGCTTATTGGCGAGGTGATGAAAAAAACAAACAACTTACTCGTATTTATGGTATTAGTTTTCCAAAGCAAAAAGAACTAAAAGAGTATTTAGCTTTGTTGGAAGAAGCCAAAAAGAGAGACCACAGAAAACTAGGAAAAGAATTAGAATTATTTACTTTTTCTCAAAAAGTAGGGCAAGGACTTCCTTTATGGTTACCGAAAGGAGCAGCATTAAGAGAACGTCTAGAAAATTTCTTGAAAAAAGCACAGAAAAAAGCTGGTTATGAAATGGTGATATCTCCTCATATTGGACATAAAGAACTTTATGTAACTTCTGGTCATTATGAAAAATATGGAGCAGATAGTTTTCAAGCAATTAAAACACCAAATGAAGGTGAAGAGTTTTTATTAAAACCAATGAATTGTCCTCATCATTGTGAGATCTACAATTCAAAACCTTGGTCTTATAAAGACCTACCAAAACGATTTGCAGAATTTGGAACCGTATATCGTTATGAACAAAGTGGAGAGCTTCATGGATTAACACGTGTTAGGGGATTCACTCAAGATGATGCTCATATTTTCTGCACGCCAGATCAGTTAGACGAAGAATTTAAAAAAGTTATTGATTTAGTTTTATACGTTTTTGGATCTTTAGGTTTTGAAAATTTTACCGCTCAAGTTTCCTTAAGAGATCCAAATAATCCTGATAAATATATTGGGAGTGATGAAAATTGGGAAAAAGCTGAAAAAGCTATTTTAAACGCAACTATAGAAAAAGGATTAGATTACGTTATAGAAACTGGTGAAGCTGCATTTTATGGGCCTAAATTAGATTTTATGGTAAAGGATGCACTAGGTAGAAGCTGGCAATTAGGTACAATTCAAGTAGATTACAATCTCCCCGAACGTTTTGAACTAGAATATAAAGGAAGTGATAACGAAATGCATCGTCCAGTAATGATACACCGTGCTCCTTTTGGAAGTATGGAGCGTTTTATTGCAATTTTATTAGAGCACACGGGTGGCAACTTCCCATTATGGCTTATGCCGGAACAAGTTAGTATACTATCTTTGAGTGAAAAATATGAAAAATACGCTCAAAAAGTTTTTAATGTCCTCGAAAATAACGAAATTCGCGCCCTTGTTGATAATAGAAATGAAACTATTGGAAAGAAAATTAGGGAAGCAGAAATGAATAAAATCCCGTATATGTTGATTATAGGGGAGCAAGAAGAAAATGAAAATTCAGTTTCAGTAAGGAAACACAGTGAAGGAGATTTAGGCTCCATGACTGCCGAAGCGTTATCTAAGTTGATAAACGATGAAATTGATAAAAATAAAAAAGAGTTTATTGTTTAATTTTTAAATTATATAGTCATAGCAATACGTAGAAAAAGAAGTAGAGGCCCTGCAAGGGTAATTAAAGAAGATCAGCATAAAATTAATGGCAGAATTCGCGCCCAAGAAGTACGTCTTGTTGGTGAAAATGTCGAAGTTGGTGTTTATACTTTAAGCAAAGCATTAGAAATCGCTAAAGAACAAGAAGTAGATCTTGTGGAAATTTCACCTAATGCTAAGCCTCCTGTATGTAAAGCAATGGACTATAAAAAGTTTGTTTACGAACAAAAGAAACGGGAGAAGTCTTTAAAATCAAAAGCGACAAAGGTTATTATTAAAGAGATTCGTTTTGGTCCAAATACGGATGACCACGATTATCAATTTAAAAAGAAGCACGCTGAGAAATTTTTAAATGAAGGAGCTAAATTAAAAGCATTTGTGTTTTTTAAAGGACGATCCATCATTTATAAAGATAAAGGAGAAATTTTATTATTACGTCTTGCCCAAGATTTGGAAGACTTTGGTAAAGTAGAACAAATGCCTAAATTAGAGGGAAAACGTATGACTATGTTCATCTCGCCTAAAAAGGTTAAGTAAAAAGAATATTCACCCTTAATAGGGTTTTATATAAGTGAAATAAATAGATAAAAACTAGGAAAAATGCCTAAACAAAAGACAAAATCTAGTGCCAAAAAAAGATTTAAAGTTACTGGTACTGGTAAAATTAAAAGAAAGCATGCATTTAAGAGTCATATCTTAACAAAGAAGACTAAAAAACGTAAGCTAGCTTTAACACACGATACAGTTGTGCATAAAGCTGATGAAAGTAATGTTAAGCAAATGCTTCGAATGAAGTAATCCTTAAACGGTTAACAAAATTATAAACCCTGGAGTTAGGCAATAAAGAATTCTAAAATAGGAATCGCCTACTACAAAAAAACAAAAAATTATGCCAAGATCAGTAAATTCAGTTGCTAAAAGAGCCCGAAGAAAAAAGGTCATGAAGCAAGCCAAAGGTTACTTTGGAAGACGTAAAAATGTATGGACTGTTGCTAAAAACGCTGTTGATAAAGCAATGCTATATTCATATAGAGACCGTCGTGCAAAAAAGAGAACTTTCCGTGCCTTATGGATTACCCGTATTAATGCAGGTGCCAGACAACACGGTATGTCTTATTCTCAGTTTATGGGGAAGGTAAAGTCTAATAGTATCGAACTTAACCGTAAGGTATTAGCAGATTTAGCAATGAACCATCCAGATGCTTTTGAAGCTATCGTAAATAAAGTAAAATAAGACATTAATAACATATTTATTTCACTTAAAATCCCACTCTAACGAGTGGGATTTTTTTATCATATTTATAAATCTCACATTAAAAAAGATTATGTATTTTAGTTAAAAAGAAGGTTATGCGATTTTTATTTTTATTTTGGACAATTTTACTTTCTACTTTTGTAAATGATCTCTATTCTCAAAATGCAACTATTTATAAAATAAACCGTCATGAATCAGTTTATATACCACTTGGTGAAATTTCATTTGCAGATAGTATTGTAGCGTTTAATATAGGAAAACCTGTTCCTTTTAAAAAGTATAGCGATAGTTCACAAGCCTTAAACGCACCTAATTATATATCCTATGATGTCCCAAATTATGTGTCTCTTGGCTGCAAAGGAAACCTAACAGTTGCTTTTACAGATAATGGGTTTATGAATCTAAAAGGAAATGATTTGTATATTTTTGAAGTTGGGCCTTCAAAAGAAGCCGCAAAAATAGAAATATCTGAAAATGGTGATGATTGGATTTTTGCAGGAAATATTACTGGCGGAAAATCTATTATAGATTTAGAAGATCAAAATATATCTTCAGAAAAAGTTTTTTATTTTGTTAAAATAACAGATCAAAAAAAAGTCTGTAATAGCAAAACTGCCGGTGCAGATATTGATGCTGTTGGTGCTATTAATTGTGTTATCAAAATAACATTTAATACTGAATTACTTTTTGATTTTGATAAATATGAACTTAAACCATCAGCAGATATTATATTGCAAAAACTTTCAGAAACTATTCAAAAAGTTAAAAATGCAACAATTTTAATTGAAGGTCATACCGACAGTGATGGAAAAGGAGCGTATAATTTGACTTTGTCTCAAAAAAGATGTTTATCAGTTGAAAAAGAATTGAAATTCTTGCTTGGAGAAAAAGCAAGCTATGATTATAAATTAGCATCTTATGGAGAAAACAAACCTAAAGCCTTAAACAATACAAAAGACAATAAACAATTAAACAGAAGGGTTGAAATCATCATCCTTCCACCACAAAGCTATTATAAGTCTATAAATAATTAGGTCTTCTGTTTTTTCTTTTTTGCAGCGGGAAATAATACATTATTTAATATTAAACGATATCCAGGAGAACTAGGGTGTAGTTCTAATTCTGTTTTAGCATCTCCTATTCTATGCTGATAATCCTCAGGGTCGTGACCTCCATAAAAAGTAAAAAAACCTTTTCCTTTTATACCATGAATATACCGAGCCTCTCCATTTGTTTTTTGTTCGCCCAAAATTAAAACAGTTGCTTTAACCTGCTCCCTTGCATACGATGTAGTTTGGCCCATAAAACCTTTTACTAATGAAGTATGGTTCTGCACTAGCATGGTAGGAATTGGATCCCATTTCGCTGAATAATCCATCAATGTAAAATAATCTATTTCTTTATTAATTTTTCTTTTTGAAGTCATATCAATTGATGAAAATTCATACACCATAGGGCTTCTTTCCAATATAAAATCTTTAAATGCAAACGTATTATTATAATCAATTTTACTTTGATATCCAGATTCACTCGGGTCTTCATCAAACATAGTTTCACAAATATCAATACCTTCTGCAGCTAACGCAATATCAAAACTATCGGTAGCACTGCACATTGCAAACATAAACCCTCCACCAATGACATAATCTCTTATTTTTAAAGACACCGCTAACTTAAGTTGAGATACTTTACTATATCCTAATTTTGCTGCCATTGCTTCAGCTTCCTTTTTATTTTTTATATACCAAGGTGCTGCTCTATAGACTCTATAAAATTTTCCAAATTGCCCCGTAAAATCTTCATGATGTAAATGCAACCAATCAAATAGTAATAATTGATCTGTCAATACTTCCTCATCATAAATTACTGTGTATGGAATTTCAGCATAAGTTAACACCATGGTAACAGCATCATCCCAAGGTTGGTTTCCTTTTGGAGAATAGACAGCAATTCTAGGAGCTTTTTCTAAGACAACTGCTTCCATATTTTGAGAAGGGCTACTTATTAAATTTAATATTTCTTCAGTTTTTGAATTCGATAGTACTTCAAATGATATACCTCTAATTTGGCATTCTTTTTTAATTTCTTCCGTATCCGGTAACAAAAAAGAACCTCCTCTATAATTTAATAACCATTTAACTTTTAATTGTTTTTCAAGAGTCCAATAAGTTATCCCATAAGCTTTAAGATGCTCCGTCTGACTTTCAGCATCCATAGGTATAAGTATGTAGGATGCGAAAACTGGTAGACTAAATAGAAAGGTAAATAATAAAATATAAAAATGCCTCATAAAGCTAAGATACAGACAAAATTTAAGCCGAAATAGTAACTAAGGATTTAAAAAGAACTATTTAACATAAATTTTTAAAAAGAATAATTAGTGCTCTGAAAAATAATTAAAATGGAACATCATCATTATTGCCAGATGATAAATCATTATTCATAGAGCTACCAAAAGCTTCATCTGGTGAAGCAGAAGGGTTTTCTTTAAAAGTATCATCATTTGCAGCAGCATTCATTCTTGAATGGAATTCATTAGAAAAATTAAAGTCATCTAAATCTTCAAACTTACCTAAATGTCCTAAGAATTTTAATCTAATTTCATCCAAACCACCATTACGATGTTTTGCAACTATAAATTCTCCTTGACCTTCAGTAGGACTGTGCTCATCATCATCCCATTCGTCAATTTTATAGTATTCAGGCCTGTAAATAAACGAAACGATATCTGCATCTTGTTCTATCGCTCCAGATTCTCTTAAATCTGATAATAATGGGCGTTTTGTTCCTCCCCTAGTCTCAACTGCGCGAGAAAGTTGTGATAATGCTATTACTGGAATATTTAATTCTTTAGCTAATGCTTTCAGGTTTCTTGAAATAGTAGATATTTCTTGCTCACGATTTCCACCTTTTTGACCACCTCCTGCAGTCATCAATTGAAGGTAATCTACCATTATCATTTTGATGTTATGTTGTGAAGCTAACCTTCTAGCTTTTGCTCGTAAATCAAAAATTGAAAGCGATGGTGTATCATCTATAAATAATGGCGCTTTTTCAAGACTTTTAACTTTAACATTTAATTGTTCCCATTCATGTTTTTCAAGATTTCCAGTTCTTAATTTTTCTGAACTCAACCCTGTTTCTGAAGAAATTAAACGAGTAATTAATTGAATTGATGACATCTCTAACGAAAAGAAAGCTACCGGAATATTATGCAATACAGAAATATTACGAGCCATAGATAATGAAAAAGCTGTTTTACCCATACCAGGACGAGCCGCAATAATGATTAAATCACTAGGTTGCCATCCGGAAGTTAAATTATCTAATTTTGCAAAACCAGATGGAATACCAGATAAACCATCCTTATTAGCAATTTCTTCAATTTTTTTCTTTGCTTCAATTACAAGGTCCTGTGCGCTTATAGTTGATTTTTTAATATTTCCTTGAGTAATTTCATACAATTTAGATTCTGCTGTATCAAGCAAGTCGAAAACATCGGTACTTTCATTGTAGGAGTCTTCAATAATTTCATTCGAAATTTTAATCAAACTTCGTTGAATGTATTTTTGAATAATAATCCTAGCATGAAACTCAATATGAGCTGAAGAAGATACCTTTTGAGTTAACTGAATTAGGTAAAAATCACCTCCAATTAAGTCAAGACTTTTTAAACTTTTTAATTTTGTAGAAACAGTTAATAAGTCAATTGGAAGCCCTTCTTTAAATAGCATAAAAATGGCTTCGAATATTTTTTGATGAGCAGAATTATAAAAAACTTCTGGATGTAAAATATCAATTACCTCATCCACTCCTCGTTTATCAATCATCATCGCTCCTAATACAACCTCCTCTAAATCAGTAGCTTGTGGAGGTATTTTTCCTTTCTCTAACGAAATAACCTGACTTTGTTTATTAGAGTAAGAAGCTTGAGGTTTAAGTTTTTCCATAGAGCAAATGTAAATAAAATTGAAGGGTTCGGTTGTATAAAATCATTAATCTAAGTTAACCATTCATTAACAATTGAACTGTTGAAAACTCCAATAAATTGTTAATAAGCATAAAAAAATCCGAAAAATATTTTTCGGATTTCTTTAAAGGTTTGTTACTGTTGAAACTAAGAATTAAAGACACCCATTTCTGAATATTTTTTCATCCTATTTTTAACCAATTCTTTTGGGGATAAGTTCTTTAATCCTTTGTATTCTTTTGTAATTGCATTTGCAACAATTTCAAATATTTTTTCACGATTACTATGCGCTCCTCCAAGTGGCTCTCTTACGATTAAATCGATCAATTTTTGTTTTTTCATATCGGTAGCAGTCAACTTTAAAGCTTCTGCAGCTTGTTCTTTATATTCCCAACTTCTCCAAAGTATAGAAGAACAACTTTCTGGTGAAATTACAGAATACCAAGTATTTTCAAGCATTAAAACTTTATCACCAACTCCAATACCTAAAGCACCACCACTAGCTCCTTCACCAATAATAACAACAATAATTGGCACTTTAAGGCGGGTCATTTCTATAATGTTTCTTGCAATCGCTTCTCCTTGCCCTCTTTCTTCTGCTTCTAGTCCTGGATAAGCACCTGGCGTGTCAATAAGAGAAATTACAGGTATCCCAAATTTTTCAGCAGATTTCATTAATCTCAACGCTTTTCGATACCCTTCAGGATTAGACATTCCAAAATTCCTATACTGTCTTGTTTTGGTGTTATATCCCTTTTGTTGTCCGATAAACATAAATGTTTGATCACCAATTTTTCCCAAACCACCGATCATAGCTTTATCATCTTTAAAATTACGATCTCCGTGTAATTCTAAAAAGGAATTACCGCAAATAGCTTTTATATAATCTAAGGTATAAGGTCTATTTGGATGACGTGACAACTGAACTCGTTGCCAAGGTGTTAAATTTTTATATATATCTTTTTTAGTTTCGTCTAATTTTTTTTTGATTTGAGCACAGGTATTAGAAACATCAATATGGCTTTCAGCTCCTATCGTACAAGCTTTTTCATATTGCTCGTTTAGCTCTTTAATTGGTAGTTCAAAGTCAAGATATTCCATAGTATCTATTTTGTATTATTTGAATAATAGTTCACAAATATAAAGGATATTGTCTGTAAACAATCAATCTTTTTTTCTTGTTTTAATAATTCCGTTTAAGACTACAGTTATTAAAATAATTATAGCCCCTACATAAAAAGTAGGGCTCATATATTCTTTTTCACCTAAAATCAGTAGTGCTAATAAAATTCCATAAATAGGTTCCATATTTGTAGTAAGCATTACGGTATATGGACTAATCCATTTCATAACATGAACTGATGCGATAAAAGCATAAGCGGTACATATAGAAGCTAAAATTATTAAATAGGTCCAATCGCTTACAGATAACTTAAAGAAAGTATCATCAAATCCATCTGTAAATAATATATATATGGTAATAAACAATAAACCAAATAACAATTCGTAAAACGAAATTACTGATGCATTGTGACTTTTTACCATCATTCCATTAAATATTGAAAACAAAGCTCCTAAAAAAGAAGCTAATAAGGCAAGTAATATTCCTGATAAATATTCTGATTCAACTTTAAAAATAATATACAATCCTATTATTACAATTAATCCGAAAATTACTTCATAACTAATAATTTTTCGTTTAAAAAAGACAGGCTCTAAAAATGAAGCAAAGAAAGCTCCCGTTGACATCATCGCTAAGGTTATTGAAACATTAGAAACTTTAACTGCACTAAAAAACGCTAACCAATGTAGGGCTATTATTAATCCAATAAAAGCAAATTTTATTAGTGATCGCAAAGAAACTTTTAACATTTCTTTGTTGTAAATTATATAGATTAAAACAAACAGGGATCCTAATAACATACGGTGCCATACCAATGGAACTGCTTCTATCGTAATTAAATCGCCTAATACGGCCGTAAAACCCCATATGAAGACAATAAAATGTAAATGAAAATAATTTAAAAGCTTATCGTTTTGCATTTCGAAGTAAATATATCGCTAATATTGCAAATACAAAATTAGGAAACCAACTAGCAACAATAGGAGAGAAATCACTTTGTTGAGCCATCGTTCCAAATATTTTATCGAAGAAAATAAAAATCATCCCTATACCCATTCCAATAGCCAAATTAACTCCCATTCCTCCCCTTCTTTTAACAGAAGAAACAGCTACAGCTATTATGGTTAATATATAAGCAGATATAGGCAAACTCCAACGCTTAAATCGCACCATTTCATACCTATTAATATAGGAAGAACCTCTTTTCTTTTCTCTTGCAATGAATGTATTTAACTCCGTATAATTTAAAGTTTCTGCTATATACATTACTGGAGTTAAATCTTCTAAATCAAAACTAAAAGTAGTATCTTTTTTAGCTTGAGAATCTAAGATATCTCCATTTGCAGTAATGGTTCTTTTTAAATATTTATATAATGAATAGGTACTATCAGTTTCATTATAATTTATTTTATCAGCTTTAATCTTATATTCCAGCTGATTTCCATTAAAGTGCTCTAAAGTGAATTTTTCTCCTGTTTTATCCTTTACATTAAAGTAACTTACATAGATATAATCATTGTTATTTATTTGTCGATATACATTGGTTTGAGTTCTGTCATTTTTACCTTTTTTTATATACTTAAATATAAACTCATTAAACCCCTTACTTGCCAAAGGAGCCAAATACATTCCCATTATTAAAGCCCCAATACAAACAATTGTTGCTCCAATAAAATATGGGCGTAGAAACCGATAATAGGAAACACCACTGCTTAAAAATGCAATTACTTCGGTATGATTGGCTAGTTTTGAAGTAAACCAAATTACGGAAAGAAATAAAAATAATGGAAACAATAAATTAGCAAAATAAATCGTAAAATAAATATAATATTCAACTACCTCCAAAAAGGGAGCTTTATTTTGTAAAATTTTATCAATTTTTTCTGCCAGATTAACAGTGATCCCAATAGGTATAAAGAGCAATAGTAATAAGGTAAAAGTACCTATATATCTTTTTAATATATATCTATCGAGTATACTTAACATGTATTACAACCTATTATCCATTTGTTTTACCATCTTACTTTTCCAAACTCCAAAGTCTCCCGCTAATATATGCTTTCTCGCTTCACGAACCAACCATAAATAGAAACCAAGATTATGGATTGTTGCTATTTGCCTACCTAACATTTCGTTAACTGTAAAAAGATGGCGCAAATAAGCTTTACTATATGCTGTATCAACCCAGGTAATATTCATTGAATCTATTTCAGAAAAATCATCTACCCATTTTTTATTCTTAATATTTATAGAACCAAAAGCTGTAAAAAGCATTCCATTCCTTCCATTTCGTGTAGGCATCACACAATCGAACATATCAATTCCCAAAGCAATATTTTCCAATATATTAATAGGAGTTCCAACACCCATTAAATACCTAGGTTTGTCCTTTGGAAGAATTTCTGTAACAACAGCAGTCATTTCGTACATTTCTTCGGCAGGTTCTCCAACAGAAAGTCCTCCAATTGCATTTCCTTCAGCTCCAACAGATGCAATATATTCGGCTGATTGTTTTCTTAAATCTTTATAGGTACTGCCCTGAACAATTGGAAAAAATGTTTGTCTATAATCATACTTTAAAGGAGTTTTATCTAGATGAGTTAAACAGCGTTCCAACCAGCGATGCGTCATATGCATTGATCTTTTTGCATATTGATAATCGCAAGGATAAGGAGCACATTCATCAAATGCCATGATAATATCTGCGCCAATTGTACGCTGTATTTCCATTACATTTTCTGGAGTAAACATATGATAACTACCATCAATATGAGATTTAAACTTAACCCCTTCTTCTTTAATTTTTCTATTTGCAGAAAGAGAATAAACCTGATAACCTCCACTATCGGTAAGGATATTACGATTCCAATTCATAAATTTATGAATTCCTCCAGCTTTTTCTAAAATTGTAGTTGTTGGTCTTAAGTATAAATGATAGGTATTACCTAAAATAACATCTGGATTGATATCCTGCTCTAATTCTCTTTGGTGCACACCTTTAACTGTTCCTACTGTACCTACAGGCATAAAAATTGGTGTTTCAATAACACCGTGATCAGTAGTAATAGTTCCAGCTCTAGCTAGGGTTGAAGTATCAGTTGCTTTTAAATCGAATTGCATTATACTATTTTAGGTTTCCTATCTTAACTAATAGGAAGGAGCAAATATAAAGTGATTTGTGGTTTTAAGGAGTAGAAGTAGAAAGTATAATTTCCTTTTAACAAATTTCATCTCTTTCTGTTAACTAAATGCCCTAAATCGTTAATAACTGACTTGAATTCCATTTTGAACAAGGAGATCAAAAGTCTATTTTTGAACCAGAAAAATAACAATATGCCAGATATTAATCACTTAAATGATTTAGTTGTACAAGTACGTAGAGATATTTTACGCCAAGTACATAAAGTAAACTCAGGACATCCAGGAGGTTCTCTAGGATGTACCGAATTTTTTGTAGCTCTTTATCAAGAAATATTGGAGCGAAACCCATCTTTTAATATGGACGGAAAAGGAGAAGATCTTTTCTTTTTATCTAACGGTCATATTTCACCAGTTTTTTATAGTGTTTTAGCACGATCAGGTTATTTTCCTGTTGATGAGCTTAATACGTTTAGATTGCTAAACACTCGATTACAAGGACATCCTACTACTCATGAGGGTTTACCAGGAATTAGAATTGCTTCAGGTTCTTTAGGACAAGGGATTTCTGCTTCGATTGGAGCAGCACAAACCAAAAAACTAAATAATGATACGCATCTAATTTACACCTTATGTGGTGATGGAGAATTACAGGAAGGACAAAATTGGGAAGCTATCATGTATGCTGCTGGCAATCATATTGATAATTTAATTGTCACCGTAGATTACAACAAACAGCAAATTGATGGTTCAACAGATACGGTACTTCCATTGGGAAATTTAAGAGCAAAATTTGAAGCTTTTGATTGGGAGGTCATTGATATTGAAAATGGAAATGATTTGGAAGCTATTTTTAGTGGTATGAAATTGGCTAAAGAAAAAACAGGAAACGGAAAACCAATTTGTGTTTTGTTACATACGGTAATGGGTAATGGTGTCGATTTTATGATGCACACGAATGCATGGCATGGAAAGGCACCAAATGACGAACAATTAGAAAATGCATTAGCACAAAACCCTGAAACTTTAGGTGATTACTAAAGATACAATTAGAGAAAACCATATGAAAAAATATATAGACACCGGAAAAAAAGATACTAGATCAGGTTTTGGCGACGGACTGACAGAATTAGGAAAATCCAATAAAAATGTAGTTGCTCTTTGTGCAGATTTAATTGGATCCTTAAAAATGGATGATTTTAAAAAAAACCACCCTGAACGTTTCTTTCAAATTGGTGTTGCTGAAGCAAATATGATTGGTATTGCTGCTGGAATGACAATTGGAGGTAAAATTCCTTTTACAGGAACTTTTGCAAATTTCTCAACAGGAAGAGTTTATGATCAAATACGCCAGTCTGTTGCTTATAGCAGTAAAAATGTAAAGATTTGCGCATCTCACGCTGGATTAACTTTAGGAGAAGATGGTGCTACTCATCAAATACTAGAAGATATTGGTTTAATGAAAATGCTTCCAGGAATGACCGTAATCAATACTTGTGATTACAATCAAACAAAAGCAGCAACTATTGCTATAGCATCCTATAATGGACCTGTTTATTTAAGGTTTGGAAGACCAAAAGTTGCTAATTTTACTCCAGAAAATCAAATTTTTAAAATTGGTAAAGCTATAAAACTACAAGAAGGAAACGATGTTACAATTGTAGCTACAGGGCATTTAGTTTGGGAAGCTTTACAAGCTGCAGAGATATTAAACGAACAAGGAATTTCTGCAGAAGTAATTAATATTCACACCATCAAACCACTTGATGATGAAGCTATATTAAATAGTATATCTAAAACTAGATGCATTGTTACTGCTGAAGAACATAACTTTTTAGGTGGTCTTGGAGAAAGTGTTGCTAGAGTATTGGCAAATAACAATCCAACACCTCAAGAATTTGTAGCTACTCAAGATACTTTTGGGGAATCTGGAACTCCAGAACAATTAATGCAAAAATATGGATTAAATGCGAGTGCAATTTGTAAAGCAGCATTAAAAGTGATTGACAGAAAATAAACTGATCATTTTTTATAGGTTGAATTATTTATTTCTATAATGTGTTATCCAAATAATCTGGAACTCCGTCATTATTTGCATCTGTAAATACTACAGTATATAAAGTAACTACTCCTGTTTCGTCGTTTGTTTTACGCTGCATTTCAACTTCATTCTCTTCAAACTCCGGATCAGCATCACCAGGGTTTAACTGATATTCTTTAGCTTCAACCTCATGCTTAGTTAACCTACCATCACCATCATCATCTGGATCAGCAAAATTTGGAATTCCATTAGCATCCGTATCATCATCTAATTCATTTCCATTATCATTTAAATCCTCAAAGGAGGATAACACTGTATCTAAGTCTTGATCAGATTTTTCTATTGAATACAAGTGGAATGTAAATATTAATTGAGCATAGTATTCTATCGGACTTCCAATTGGAGGTGTATTGTAATACCCCAAACCAGAAGGTATAAAGGCAGCACCAATACCATAATCATCAAAAGTTAGTGTTCCATCAGAATTTTCTGTAAATCCAGTTGCCCCATTGAATTCTATTATAGCTTTTTGAAGGCCCTTAATTATTTGTGTTAAATCAAAAGTTATAGGAGAAATAGATGAATCGAAGGAGTCATTGTCTTTCAATATAGATCCGTCATAACTAACGGTAGCTAAATCTGAAAACTCTGCTCTTTCCCCATCACCTTGTCTTACATTTAAATAATATAATTTATATTCAACACTTTCATCAATAAGATCAGTAACCATTTTAAAAGTGACTTGACTCATTAATGGTGTTTTTGAAGAATTTTCTCCAGAAATTGTATCAAATAGAATTCTATAATTGAAATCATTAGGGGGATTTTCAAATTCCTCGTAATTATAAAAATGTGTTTCTAAATACTCCTCTACTTCTTCTTTAGCAACTATAACTTCATCACTTCTCTCATGAGGGGGAACAACTATCACTCCATCATCGTCATTATTACATGAAAAAATCACAACAAATAACGTAGCAATCGGTATTAAAAATTTAATTTTTCTCATATTTATTTTTTTCAAGTTACAAACATACGATTTTACTGTATTTTTACATTCCAGATTAACATCAATTTAGTAAATGAGGATAGATAAATATTTATGGTGTGTTCGCTATTATAAGACAAGAACTATAGCAACTCAAGCATGTAAAAAAGGTACTGTTAAAATAAGTAAAAAATCTGTAAAACCTTCGAGAGATGTATATCCTGGTGATATTATAGAAGTTAGAATTAATCAAATACAATATCAATTACAAGTACTTGATTTACCACCTAATAGAGTGGGTGCTAAATTAGTGGGGATCTACAGAAGTGACACTACCCCTAAAGAAGCTTTTGAAAACACAGAATTACTTAAATACGCAAAAGATTATTATCGCAAACAAGGAACTGGTAGGCCTAGCAAAAAAGATCGAAGGGATTTAGAAGATTTTACAGAATCTACTTCTGATGATTAAGCTATCATTTACTATCTTTGAAAAAAACTTTTTCTAATGACTCAAATTGATAACATCATATTGGATAAAAAACAAATCGATCATAAAATAAGACGAATTGCATATCAGATATATGAGAACAATGTTGAGGAAAAAGAAGTTATTATTGCTGGTATATTTGAGAATGGATTTTTATTTGCTCAGAAAATAAAAAAAACACTCGAAAAAATAGCACCAATTAAAGTCACTATGTGTAAAGTAATTATTGATAAAAAAAACCCTATACACCCTATAAAAACCTCCTTAAATCCTGAAGAATACAAGAATAAATCATTGGTTTTAGTTGATGATGTTCTTCATTCTGGCACTACTTTAATTTACGGGATTAAACATTTTTTAGGAGTACCTCTTAAACAGTTTAATACGGTTGTTTTGGTTGATAGAAATCATAAAAAATATCCTGTAAAAGCTGATTTCAAAGGAATTTCTCTTTCTACATCCATCAATGAAAATATATCTGTTGTTTTTGAAAAAGGAAACTATTTTGCTCGATTGGACTAATTCCTTATTTCCTTATTAATTTCTTCTACAACTGCTGCAACAGTTAAATCATCTATTGACAGTTTAATGTCAGATTGATTATAAAAATAAGATCTTTCAAAAAGATGTTTTCTTATAAAATCGTTTAATAGTTCTTGAGATTTAATATGAGCGATTAATGGCCTATTTAATCTTTCATTAAAAAGTCTTTTGGTTAATTCTTCATTCGAGGATTTTAAATATATCGTAATGGTATTTTCTGTAGATTTCATAAATTCCATAGTATCCCCAAAACAAGGAGTGCCCCCTCCTGTTGCTAAAACTATATTTGAATCACTAGAGAGTATTGTTTCTAAAATGGTTCTTTCCTTCTTTCTAAAATAGAGTTCCCCTTTTTTTGAAAATATTTCAGAAACAGTGTGTTGCTCTTCATATTCAATAACTTGATCTAAATCTATAAATTTATAGTTTAATAATTCCGATAAATGTTTACCAATGGTAGTTTTTCCACTACCCATATAACCTATTAAAATTATTTTCATTTTTAGTTTAAAGTTGTAATTGTTTCATAATGAAGTAAGAGAATTATTTTTCAAATTTAACTTAAAATTGCTTTGAAATATAAAAATAATGATAGTATATTTGCACCCGCATTCAGAGAAAACTTAATTGTTAGAATGAAGACCTGGTAGCTCAGTTGGTAGAGCACCTCCCTTTTAAGGAGGTGGTCCTGGGTTCGAGCCCCAGCCAGGTCACTAAAAAAGTCGAGCATTATGCCTCGGCTTTTTAGTTTAAACAAAGTAATTTAATACCGAGGTGCTGGAACTGGTAGACAGGCATGGTTGAGGGCCATGTGTTCTTATGAACGTGTGGGTTCGACTCCCATTCTCGGTACTTCACAAACTTGTAATAATATTGTATATCAATATCTTACGAGTTTTTTTATTTATATTTGTCCGACATAAGCCCCATAAAGTACAAAGGACTTGTTTTTCTATTTAAAAATAGCATCGGAAAAGCCGTTGTTCAGATTAATCCGATAAACGAATTTAAAAATTAAATCAAGATCGTCCTTTTATCCATTTATGAAGTAATTAATTATATACTTTGTTAGTAATAGTATTTACTATTTCAATATTTGATAATCTGAATATATATATATATATATATATATAAAGGCATTAATGATTTTGCATTTAAATAAGTTTAATTTTTTACAATTTGTTTTGTTATTGTGCCTTTCGAAGTCTTAATACTCAATAAGTAAATTCCTGTATTTAAATGAGTTACATCTAAGAATCCATCAGTTGATTTTAAGTTTAAATTTACTCCCAAAGTATTGTAAAGAATTACCTCAAAAAGTTCCAATCGATTATTAGTTTCTATATTTATAACATTACTAGTTGGATTTGGAAAAACGCGTATGGTATTTTCTAAATCTTTAAAATTTGGAAGTGACAGGGTATTATCTATATGATTTTGAAAAAACAGCCAAGCTTCTTCACCAGCATTAATATCCATATTTCCCCAAGCTCCAGGCCAATCATGACCACCACCTACTACTTTATAGAACCAAACTTCATTATTATTAATGCCATTTAGATGTTTTTCACTAAGCACATAACTACCGTCTGAAGTATCCGTATTTGGTAGTGTTTCGGTCACCATCAATGTACATTCGTTTTTTTCTGAAAAATAATCAATGGTAAAAGGAATGCTTGGGTAAGCTCCCCATCCATCATTGTTATTTGGGTCTCCAGAAATAGGCGTTACGCTATCCTGGGAACCATGTATTTCAAATAAAGGGATTGGAGGGCTATTATCACATTCGTCTAATATGTCTTGTAAAATCATACCTGCTACAGGAGCAACAGCTTTAAAGGTATCGTATGCTTGACACGCTAGCATGTAACACATATCTCCACCATTAGACATTCCCGTTGCAAAAGTGTAGTCCGGGTTCAAGCCATGGGTTAATTGAAGGTATCCCACTAATTCAGTTAAAAAACCAACATCATCTATAGTTTCATTTTGATGAAATGCATAGCCTACATTCCAAAATCGATATCCCTCCGAATCTGTAGTTCCTCTGGGATAACAAACAGCAAAACCGTATTGATTCGCAAATTGATTCATCTCTGAGTAATTTCTTATATCATTTGCGTCTCCACCAAAGCCATGCATAACAATTACTAATGGCATTTGCTCATTTAAATCTACAGGCTCATAGTAGATATATTGACGGTCAATACCGTCATGTTCAAATTCAATATATTGTGCTTGTGCTTTATTATAAGAATAAAACAGTACAAATACTAAAATAATTAACTTATACTTTTGGTTTATTTTTGAGTGTTTAATTTTGTGGGCTGATTTATTTTCTTGTGTAAACGTCATTAGTTTCATTTTTTAGGTTACTAATTCCAAAAGTCAAGAAAATTTATTGCCACCACCCTTTTATATTGTAAACAATTTTTGGTTGATTTTTTGCCTGAGCGACTCCTATTTCTCTTGCAGCAATAATTGCTGATTTTTGAAGCTCAAAACCTTGATTTTCTTCATAATTCTGAGCTCTATCGTATTTTTCATATGCCAAATCCCATTCTCTTTTATCGTCGGCATCAAGCTTTCCTGAAATACCAGCAAATAATTCTTTTGCTTCATTAGCACATTTTGAATCAGCAGATACTTCTGATAAATAAGATGAAGCTAGATTTGAATCTCTATTAGCCCAAGCCCCCTTTGCTTTACCCATAGCTTCCGCACACCTATGATCTTCTATATCTCTGAGAAGTGTTTGAGCTGTATCATAACAAGATACATCTGGAAGTATTGATACTAGATGAGATGCAGCTTCATCCCATTCATTATTTACTTTCGAAACTGTAGCCTTTTGAATATTTTCTACACATTCATTCTCGAGCTTCATCTTATACACTTTTAGTGTAAGATCTTGACACTTTATATAACAATCTTTAGAGACCTCAGGGACTGCTAACAAAATAGAAATAGCTTCCTCGTATTCTTTTCTGTCAGCCTTTGTCATAGCATCTTTTTTAATAAAATCACATTTATCATTGTAATACTCCATGATTTTAATTTTTCCGTTATTTATAAAATCTTTGAAAATAGGATTCTTAGATTTTATTTGTTTAAGGGCTGAAATATAAGCCTTAGTATCACTATTCCCTACCCCTTTTACAGTCATAGATTCTGACGCAAAGAGTATTCCTTCGAATCCATCTCCTATATAAAAATTAAGCTCAAGAGTTAATGCAACTTTTCTTGGAGGCCCAGGAAGTACTTCTTGGAATAAAACTGAAATATTTGGAGTAATTATAAACCTAGAATTTTGGGTTCCACCCAAACCATTCATTGTAACAATTTTGTTTAGTTTGTTTTTTAATAAATTCTTAGCAGCACTTGGCAATCCGTCTATTTGTTCTGAAACAAAAGTAGAAAGTTGAACCCTAGCTAAATCATCCGTTTTACCTGCAGAATTTTGACCAAAAGAAAAGGAAGTAAAAAGTAGCAGTACTAAAGTGTTTAAAAAATGTCTCATCTTTTATATATTTTTATTTAGATCCTAAATATAGTGTTGCTTCACCTAAACCTCTAATGGTTAATTTATTTTCAATTCCCATTTCTTTTAAATAACTACTTAAACCCTTAGCCCATCTTCTTGCATCAAGACCTTTTGCAATTCCGTTTTTGTTTAAGTAAGTCATTGGAATTCTAACTTGTTCAAAATTCATCATTGTAGCTTCTGCATCCATTGTTGTATAACGACCACTTACAGTATTGTCATCTAACCAATTTTCAATTAAAAAACCTAATTCATCATCCCCAAACTCATCAGATTCTAAATCATAATCCCAATCATCCCAGACACGAATACCCAGGTTAATTTCTCTACCATCTTCAAACCATCGTTCAAATGCTGTTTGTAATTCTGATAAAAAACTATCAATATGAGAAGCAACTGCTTCTTCCAACAAAATAGGCAATGGGCTAGAAAAATCTGGAGCTCCAGTTCCTGAAGCTTGAGCTATTTGTTTACCTGTATAAGAATCTATTGCTTTTAAAATAAAAGTAACCTGTTTTTCCATTCCATCATCATTTACTGTCCATCCTAGTTTTAAAATTATATCAGCCTTAGCCACTTTTTTAAGAGCATCAATAGGAGATTCTGAAACTTCTGCACCACCATACTTTGAAGATCTCATTGCTTCTTCGGCTCCTACCCTTTCAATCTTATCAAGTTGACTTTTAAGATTTTTAGCATCAAAACCCCTTTGGCTTAACGTACCATTAATTTGAGTAATAACAAGATCTAAATCAGTATCACGTTGAAGTGCTATTCGGTATGAAGGAACATCTTTAATAACACCTTGATTATTATATATCTCTGAATAGCCATTTTCAAAACACCAATTATCAGCTGGTACGACCATTAATGTTGGTTTTTTTGCTTGTGAATATGAAAAGCTTGTTAACAATAACAAAGCGATTATTATTAGTTGTTGTATTTGTTGTTTCATTTAAATTTAAATTTAAAAACCACTGTTAAGTGATTTAATTATTTTTTCTTTTTCTAGGGTTTTTCTTAAAAGAGCTATATTTACTGTTAATAGAGTGCCTATTCTATACTCTTTTTTACTTACTTTCATTCTATCTGTAACTACTTCAATAACATTTACATATTTGCTAAAGCTATTTAGGTCTTCCTTTTCTGTGCTTGCAAAAAACTCTTTAAAATAATTTTCGAATTCAGCCTCTAAGAAAGGAGATCTCGCTAAAGGAGGTTTTTTAGCGCACTTTGATCCTTGTCCATTAATTCCCTGAAAGATAACAGCATGAACTGCATTTTTAGAAGCTTGTAATCCAGCAAGACTTTCATCTCTTAAGATAGAAAAAACCTTTAGTGTGTAAACACCTGCATTAGATTCTCCAACACATTCAATGGTGTAATTCCACTTAGCAGTTTCAGTATCTGCTTTCTTTTTATTTCTTTTAGATTGAGCATCTGTTGTCCCAATCGCAAAAAATAAAATTGTAAAAAATATTAATATCTTTTTCATATTATTTAATTTGTCTAATTAACATTCCGGTAGATAAGTTCTTCGCTTTTCCTTTAAAAAGTGTTTTATCATATTCTTGTTCATTTTCTTCATTAGCACCAAAACGGTTATCCCATACTTGGCTCTTATCAACTTTAATAGTTGCAATTTTCTTGTAAGTGATATCATTGGTTTTGCTATCCCACATCTCTTCAAGTACTTCGAAGCTTTCTCCACCTTCTAAACCTTCTTTCATTCCAATTTTAGAATAAATTTTCCCATCTTCTATTTTAATTGGGGATTTTGTTTTAAAAACGTCATAACTTTTCTGGAGTTTGATATATACCTTGTCTAAATTTCGAATAGTTGCCAATTCAATGATTTGTTCTTCTGTTCTCTTTTCTTTTAAAGAAAACGTAATAAGACTAGTAGCCTTTTCTTTTCCAATAAACTCAAAGTTAATATCTAAAGTAGACAAGTCAACATCTTCACCACTTCTCTTTGATCCGAAGAGTTTTTTAAATTTTGTAAAATATTCATCAGTCCAGTCTAACCGATATAACCAAGCAGTTGTCCAAACTGTATAGCCTTCTTTTGTTTTCTCATAAATTTTTTGAGAAGCCTTTAAAGCTAATTCTCTAGGAAGTCCAGACAATTCATTTGCCGCTGCATCACTTTGTTGTTTTATAACTAAGGCTATTGGCTCATTTGTAACAAAATTCATTTTTGTAAAAACTACAAAAGTATCTTTTATTAAGTTTTTACCATTATTTTCAAGCTCAGCATTACCTCTTATAGTTGTTGAAGCTACATTTTTTTCTTGGTCACTAGCACTATACGCACCTCTTTCTTTAATAAGTTTGAAAGGGTTATAGTCGTCTTGATAAAATTGATCTAAAGCAAACCACTTTGAAACCAATTCAAAAGGTAATTTCTTAGCTTTTACAAATTTATCTATTTCATATTTCACTTCAGAATTATCGGTTATAATTCCAGCAGTTGCATCACTTGCAGCTCCAACAAGCAACTTACTTGCTCCGCTTTTTGTTAAACCAAACTGCGCTCTCTCCTCTTCAGTTAAATCATAATCAACCCTATTGAAAGAATTTAATTCTATTCTGTGATCATTATATTTATCAGGGAATGGCCATGCTTGGTATGCTTTGGAAACCAAATCTGAATTGTTAAAACTATCCCCAACAACCAATACGTTGTGTAGAGAACTTCTCTGATACTTTTTACCTTCAACTTCAGTTTTTTGGGCGGAAACCCCTTGAATTGTTAGCAATAAAATTGATAGAATAAAAATACTTTGTTTCATAATAATTAGGTTTAAAAAAAAAATAGATAAAGTTATAGTTAGGAATTAAAAACAGTTTAAATATCAATTCTCTATAGAGGTTAATTTATAAAACTAGTTTAAACAAACAATCCTTTATTTTCACTAAAGTAGTAAAATACAATGACTTTGATACTTATTATAAAAAAAATAAGTGTATTATATCGCACTTATTATATTTTATTATAAAAAAAGATATTAACTAAATGATAACCTTTTAAACTTATAATTAAGAGTTAATTTAAATAGATGTGATTTGGTTTTACAAACCTTAACTATAAAATATATCATTTCTATATATTTTAATCTCATTAAATATTGTTTAACTTTATATATTTGTTATTAAACGTTTGTGATGTATATTTAAAAAATATTACTACTTTCGTAGTGACATAATCAAAAATAAAAAAAATGTTTAAAAAATTTACAATCACTGACATATTACTCTTTATTTCAGCAATTTTATCATTGATATTTTCTGAAATACTTTATTTTCAAGGAAACAAAGTAGATGGAACTTTTATTGGACTATGGGTTCCATCAATATTAGCATTTGGAATTTACCTAAAACTAATAAATAACACCAAAGATGATTGATTTAATACCATATTTCGCAGGTTTAATAACACTTCTTTTTGGATTCGGTTTTATTTTTGCAATTAAAGCAGCTAATAAAAGAAATCCAAACAACAAAAAGGACGATTAAACAACACAAAGTTAATATACCGAATGGGTTTTTCTAGATAATTTACTCTTGATGCAAACATTCTTAGATAATTTTATATACTTATATTACACCATTAATTCTATTCTAGATTTGAATACCTAAATAGAATGCATTAAAAAGGTTCATAATCTTGGAGCATAAAAACTTGCCATAATTACTGAATAATATAAAATAAAAAATAAAAACAATGGAAGAATTAACAATTTTAGCACAACTAACTTTAGCAATATCTGTTGCTTATGTATGGGTTTTCAGATTTCACAATGTCTTGAAAGAATTTAAAAGTTTTGGATTAAATGACCTAAGCCGAAATATTGTTGGAGTTAGTAAAATATCTCTAGCTACTTTGATTGTTGCAGGTATTTGGTTCCCATCATTAATTTTTATCCCATCTATTTGTATGGGGCTATTTATGTTAGCCGCGCAATATTTTCATTTTAAAATAAAAAACTCTTTTGCGAAACACCTTCCTTCTCTAATTCTTTTGATTTTATGTGCTTTTATAGCAGTAGAATCAATACAATAAACACGTATGGACATAGATAAAATAGGTGTTCTTATATCAAGTTTCTCTTTTTTTGCTTATACCATATACTATTTTAAATCATCAAAAATGAAAATGGAATTCAAACGATTTGGTTTAGAAAAATTTGGTCTAATAATCATGACATTACAATTTTTAGGCGCAACAGGTTTATTAGTTGGACTTCTATTTAATCCATTACTAATTATTTCATCTTTAGGTCTTGCATTGCTCATGTTAGCAGGATTTTTAGTGAGATTAAAATTAAAAGATGGTATTTTGGTTTCTTTACCGGCTTTGTTTTATATGAGCTTAAATGCTTATATCTTTTTAACAACAATAAATTAAAAAACCAATAAATTTAATACTAGTAATATTTCGTTTAAAATAATGTTTGATGTTTCTCCTGTTCTTGATAAAGTTTAAATTCTAAAAATTTCTAAATTAAAAATTTACATCCAATCAATAATTACAATTTGTTATTTTTTTTAAATCTGTACCCTTATAATTAAAAAGAAAGTCATGAATAAAGATGAAAAAACAACTCTTATATTTACTGGATCTGCAATCGAAGCACAACCTTTAGTTAATAGTTTAAATGAATTAAACATCAACCCTATAATTAGAGACGATCATCAAAGTGCTATCTTAAGTGGTTTTGCAGCTGGTGTTCCAGGGCAAATAAGAATGTATATCCGAAAAGAAGAAATAATTATTGCTAAATCTACATTAGAGGATTTCGAGCATAACTTCGAAGATTAACTAAGAATACATTTTAGTTCGGATCTCTTTAATCTTGTCATCACTCATATACTCTTCAAAGGTCATATAACGGTCAATAACCCCTTTAGGAGTTAATTCTACAACTCTGTTACCAATAGTTTGTGCAAACTCATGATCATGGGTTGTTAAGATGACTGTTCCTTTAAAGTTTTTCAAAGTATTATTAAAAGCTGTAATAGATTCTAAATCTAAATGATTTGTAGGCTCATCTAGTTTTAGAACATTAGCACGAATCATCATCATTCTGCTTAACATACAACGAACCTTTTCACCTCCAGATAAAACATCACACATTTTTAATGCCTCTTCCCCACTAAATAGCATTTTACCTAAAAAACCACGAATAAAAACTTCTTCCCGTTCTTCTTCCGTTTTTGCCCATTGACGCAACCAATCCACTAAGCTCATTTTCTTTTCGAAAAACTTTTCATTATCTAAGGGCAAATAACTTTGTGAAGTGGTTACTCCCCATTGAAATTTACCACCATCTTGTTTTAAATTACCAGAAACAATTTCATAAAAAGCAGTGGTAGCTCTTGAGTCTTTTGAAAATAAGATGACCTTATCCCCTTTATCTAAATTTAAATCAATATTGTTAAATAATACTTCGCCATCGATAGTAGCAGATAATTTTTCGATATTTAATATTTGATCTCCTGCTTCCCGTTCGGAAGTAAAAATAATAGCTGGGTATCGTCTACTAGATGGTTTAATTTGTTCTATATCTAACTTTTCGATCATTTTTTTTCGAGATGTTGCTTGTTTCGATTTTGCAACATTGGCACTAAAACGAGCAATAAATTCTTGTAATTCCTTTTTCTTTTCTTCCGATTTTTTGTTTTGCTGTGCTCTTTGTCTAGCAGCTAATTGACTGCTTTCGTACCAGAAGGTATAATTACCACTAAAATGAGAAATTTTACCAAAGTCAATATCACTAATATGCGTACAAACTGAATCTAAAAAGTGTCTATCATGAGAAACAACAATCACACAATTATCATAATTAGCTAAAAAATTCTCTAGCCAAGAAATCGTTTCGTAATCTAAATCATTGGTTGGCTCATCCATAATTAAAACATCAGGATTTCCAAATAAAGCCTGAGCTAAAAGCACCCTCACTTTTTGCTTACCATCTAAATCTGCCATCGAAGTATAATGCAAACTTTCGCCAACACCTAAATTAGATAACATAGTAGCAGCATTACTTTCAGCATTCCAACCGTTCATTTCTTCAAAAGTTATTTGAAGTTCCCCTATTTTTTCAGCATTTTCATCCGTATAATTCTCATAAAGCTTATCTATTTCAGATTTCACTTTAAACAAATCATTATTACCCATTACAACGGTTTCCAAAACCATAAATTCATCAAAAGCATTATGATTTTGTTCTAAAACTGACATTCTTTTTCCTGGAGCTAAATGAACATGGCCAGAAGTTGGATCTTGTTTATCTGAAATTATTTTTAATAATGTGGACTTACCAGAACCGTTTGCACCTATAATTCCGTAACAATTTCCTTGAACAAACTGAGTGTTTACCTCATCAAATAATATACGTTTACCAAATTGAACTGATAAATTAGAAACTGAAAGCATAGTTTTTTTCTTTTGTGAAATTTGGCGCAAAAATAAGTATTTAAGTCAAATTAGCGCATTTAAAATATTTTATTTTCTTTTAACTCGTTATTAACAAAATGATGATCAGTAGGTTTTATTTTTGTTGGATTATTTATTATGATTATATGACTAAAAAATTACTGCTATTATGTATGATTTGCCTTATTATTATTTCTTGTAAAAACAAGGAAGATGGTGTTCCATTGTTTACTTATGTCGGTGGGGAAATTATAAATCCAAAAGAAGATTATGTTATTTTTTATAAAGATGAACAATTTTTAGATAGCGTTAAGCTAGACGCTAATAATAATTTTATATATAAAGCTAAAAATATAAAGCAGGGTCTTTATTCATTTAGTCATAAGGAATATCAAGTGTTTTATCTAAAGCCTTCAGATAGTTTAATGCTTCGAGTGAATACCTTAACTTTTGATGAATCTCTTTCTTACACAGGAGTTGGTGCAGAAAGAAATAATTTTTTAATGGAAATGTTTTTGCATAATGAAAAGGAAACTAAATTAATGCCCAAACTTTATAAGTTAGCGCCTATGAATTTTGAAGAAAAATTAGATTCCCTTAAAAACATAAGATTTTTAGTTTATGATGAATTTGTGTTAAAGAATGAACCAGATGATAAATTTAAAGAAGTAGCAGAAGCAAGTATTAATTATGATTATTATTCAAAAAAAGAAAATTACATAACTGCAAACGAACGAAAAAAAAGATCGGACAATTATTTTGAAATTCCTAAAAACTTCTATAATTATAGAAATACCATTGATTTTGGAAGTGAATCACTACGATCATATTTTCCATATTATCGCTTTTTATTTAGATATTTTGACAATGTAGCTTTGGAAGTTAGTGACGAAACTGACTATTACGCACGTAATTCGTTTGAGCATAATTACCATAAAATTAAATTAATAGATCAAATTATAACCAATGATTCTTTAAAAAACAGTATCGTAATGAGTATTGCTGGAAGGTATTTATTAAGCAGTAACGAAAGCGAAAGTCAGGAAAAGATACTAAACCTTTTCCTTAAGACTAATTCAAACAAAAAACATCACGATGAAATAAAAGACCTTACAAATGCCTCCAAGAAATTAACTCCGGGAAATAAAATCTCAAGCCATACCTTAATTACTACAGAAAATACCATTAAAGACTTACAGGCTATTATTAAAAATCCAACAGTACTATATTTCTGGTCTGGAAAATTAATGAATCATAGTAAAAACATACATTATCGTGTTTCTGAACTAAATTCAAAATTCCCTGAATATGATTATATTGGCATTAATACCGATTCTAATTTTAATAATTGGATTTCGATTATAAATAAATTCGGATTTAAAAAAGGCAAAGAATTTCAATTTAAAAATATTTCTAAAGCTGAAAAGGAATTGGTTATTTATACGGTCAACAAAGCAATTATTGTTGACGAAAATGGGATTATCATCAATGGCAGTGCCAACCTCTTCAATATTAATATTGAAGAAATCCTTCTGGAATATTTAAATCAATAACGTTTTAGAATTAATTTCCTTTTTTATAGTCTGCTAAAAACTTAGCCAAACCAATGTCTGTTAGTGGATGACTTAAGAGCCCTTCAATAGACGATAAGGGTCCAGTAATAACATCTGCTCCAAGTTTTGCACAATCAATTATATGCATCGTATGGCGCACAGAAGCTGCTAAAATTTGAGTTTCAAAACCATAGTTATCGTAAATCAAACGAATTTCTGCAATTAAATTTAATCCATCTGTTGAGATATCATCAAGTCTTCCAATAAAAGGAGATACATACGTTGCTCCAGCTTTTGCAGCCAATAAAGCCTGCCCAGCAGAAAACACTAAAGTCACATTGGTTCTAATTCCTTTATCCGAAAAATATTTTGCAGCTTTAACTCCTTCTTTAATCATAGGTAATTTAACTACAATCTGCTCATGAAGACTTGCTAGTTCTTCACCTTCTTTTACCATTCCATCAAAATCGGTAGCAATAACCTCTGCAGAAACATCTCCATCCACGATATTACAAATAGCAACATAATGTTTTAATATATTATCACGACCTGTAATTCCTTCTTTTGCCATTAAAGAAGGATTGGTTGTTACACCATCTAAAACACCTAGGTTTTGAGCATCTCGTATTTGATCAAGGTTAGCAGTATCAACAAAAAATTTCATAGAAGTGGATTTAATTAGTGGAAAAAGTAAGTGTTATTTTCAACAAAAATACATAAGTAATTAAGGCCGTGAAACTTTTCATATAAAAAGTTACGAATTATAAATGTTAATAAAAACAAAAAAGGTTTTTACTTTAACTTATAATGTTTCATTAACATTTTTTCATACCAGTTACTAGGTAAAACTCGTTTTAATACAATAGAGAATTTTTGAAGTAAATTTCCCTCTTTGTAACGAACACGAGGTTCGTTTTTATTAATTACTTTTAAAATTACATGGGCTAATTCCAGTGGGCTATTCCCTTGGTTTACATGCGCATTCATCATTTCCAATGTATTGCTATATGCATCTTTATAAGGAGAATTTTCTAAAACAGGTGCATGGTATCTCCCAGCGGCTATATTAGTTGCAAAATCTCCTGGAGCAATATTGGTCATTTTAATGCCAAATTGTTTGATCTCTATTCTAAATGCTTCTGCTGTGATTTCTAATGCTGCTTTGGTTGCGGAATATATTCCGCGATAAGGCAAACCCATATACCCAGCAATGGAAGTAATATTAATAATCAAACCACTTTTTTGCTTACGCATTTGAGGCAGCACTAATTTTATTACATTTATTGGCCCATAAAGATTAATATCAAAAGCCTTTTTAATTTCTAATTCGGGAGTTTCTTCAATAGGACCTGTTATACCAACACCTGCATTATTAACAACAATATCTAACCGTTGTTCTTTCTTAATAATAGCAGCAACAACTTCTTTAATAGTTTTAGGATCGGTAACTTCCATTTTTAAAAGAGGAAAGGAAACATCATTACTATATTTTTCAGGATTTCTACTGGTACCGTATACCATAAATCCCTTTTCAGAAAGCAATTCTCCAATTGCTCTCCCAATTCCTGATGACCCACCTGTAACTAATACTACTTTAAACATTTTAGCAAAGATAAATAAATGAATTTTTTATTTAATACTATCTAAATTTCGGGCACAAAAAATGGCAAGCTACCTACATCACACTGCTACGACCGTTTACCCTTGCTGCGTTCCCACCCTGGGGGATTCAACAGGAGCTAGTTGTGTAGGACTTGCCGCTGCAAAGATACTGCAATTTACATTTTTCACAATCTTTTCTTCTAAATTATTAAAGAATTATTATTTTGATTAAGCCATTGTGTATTAGGATATAATTTACTCAAAGAAAATTCATCTCAACCCTAAAGGAAGAAACAAAAGTTTTAACGACATTACCTTTTGAGCTTAGTGTAAAATCGATGAAAATATTAAAATGTGCGACGGGTTTGATTAATAATAAATATCTTGCGGAAAATTTATTAAAACAATGAAATTATTTAAGCTTCTCCTACTTGCCAACTTAGCACTGTTTTTTTCTATTAGTTGTGAATATAAAGTTACTTCTGCAACTGATTTATTTTATCTTACTATTAGAGATGCTAAAAAAACATATACTCCCAATGATAGCTTTTCAGTATCTATAAATAACAAAAAGAATAGTCCTATCGATTCTGTTGTCTATTATATGAATGCGGAAAAGATTATTTCTTCAAAAGGCCTTTCAGAAAAAACGATCAACCTTAAAAACCAAAAATTAGGGAATAGGTCTTTAATCGCAAAGGTTTATTCAGAAGGAACTGAATATGAAGTTTCAAAAAAAGTAAGGGTGTTGTCTTCAATAATACCTAAATTATATACCTATACTATTTTAGAAGAATATCCTCACGATACTTCTGCTTATACACAAGGGCTTGAATTTTTTAAGGACACATTGTATGAAAGTACTGGGCAATATAAAAATTCGACACTAAGAAAAACAGATTATAAAACTGGAGAAGTACTTACTACTATTCCATTAGCAGATGCTTATTTTGCAGAAGGCTTGACGATTTTAAATGATAAAATTTACCAATTAACATGGAGGGAAAAAACAGGTTTTATTTATGACTTAAAAACCTTAAAAAAGACAGGTTCTTTTGTTTATGGAAAAAGTTTGGAAGGTTGGGGTTTATGTCAAGACGGAACAAGTATTTTTAAAAGTGATGGAACTCAAAAAATATGGAAACTTAATGCAAATACGCTTGCTGAAGAAGACTATATAGAAATGTATACTAACTCCAGTAAGATAAAATCGGTAAATGAATTAGAATGGGTTGAAGGAAAAATATATGCAAACATCTACCTTAAAGATGCAATTGCTATTGTAAATCCAGAAAATGGAGCTGTTGAAGGGGTCATTGATTTAACTACTTTAAAAAACAAAGTAACCGTTAAAAATCCAGATGATGAAGTTCTTAATGGAATTGCTTATAAGGGAGAACCAAACATTCTTTATATCACAGGAAAAAATTGGAACAAACTGTTTAAAATTAAAATTATTGAAAAATAATCTTTATTCTTTCCAGATTAATGACATCAGTATATAAAGTAAAATGATAAAAGGAATAGCAATAAACTTTAATAGCAGGGTCGCAAGGATGCAAATTGCTATAAAAACATAACGAATTTTATTAGCGGCAAGATCCCAAGTTTTAAACTTTAAAGCAAATAAAGGGAGCTCAGCATTTAACAAGAAAGAACTAATAATCGTTACTCCTATTAAAAACCATTGATTAAAAATGACACTTTCTATAAAAGCTGTGTATTGAAATTGAAATATTAATGGTAAACTAATAATTAATAATGTGTTTGCAGGAGTCGGCAAGCCAATAAAACTATTGGTTTGTCTTATATCTATATTAAATTTCGCAAGTCTAAATGCAGAAGCAACGATAATAAGCATTCCAATAAATGGAATAAAGCTCATTCCCGATGCTAAACCCTTAATTATTTTTACATTTTCAAACCCTGTTTCTAGCGCTTGTGGTGCGATTGCTTTGTTAAGTAATTGAAACATAACCAATCCTGGCACTACACCAAAACTAACCATATCTGCCAAGGAATCTAATTGCTTACCGATTTCACTTTGCACATGAAGCAATCTTGCTGCTAGGCCATCAAAAAAATCGAAAAACATACCAATGATGACTAATAAGGAAGCGATTACTAAATCACCACTTACAACAAATAAAATGGCCAGGCATCCACAAAGTAAATTAAGGGATGTGAATAAATTAGGAATGTGCTTTTTCATGGTAGAATGGTTAATAGATTTTTGGCATCTTGTAAATGTATTAATTATAGCTTAAACTTTTTGATTTAGACCTTATTTTTATCAACGCTAATGATTCTTTATTAATCGTTCTAATTCATCAGGATCTTGGGTTAAATCAGTATCCTTTATTATTCATAAACAAAATTCAGTCTCATATGCTGCTTCAATAACTATAACTATTTTACTGAAAAACTCTTTTTTAGATCTTATGCTAAAAGCTGCCCGACACTTAGTATTTCATTAAATCATTTAATCATTATAAAATTCTTTCATTTAACTTAAAATGTAAAAATAGAAAAGTATTTTCGTCTATTACAATATGTACTTAATATTATAGTTTATAATCTTGTAAAATAGTAAGACTTTTACCCAAATTATAAAGCTTGAAGAAGAAATTATTTATTGGTTTATTATTTACCTGCATCATTGCAAATTCTCAATCTGTTAGAAAGTATTCTAATGAGTTTATGAATATTGGAGTAGATGCTGCTGCATTCGGAATGGCAAATGCAGTAACAGCTTCTACTGCTAATGTAAACTCAGGGTATTGGAATCCTGCGGGTTTAATCGCTTTAGAGAATAATCAATTGTCATTAATGCATGCCTCTTATTTTGCTAATATTGCCAGTTACGATTATGGCGCATTTGCGATGCCTTTAGACGATCGCAGTGCAGTAGCTATTTCTATAATCCGATTTGGGGTAGATGATATTTTAAACACCACTCAATTAATAGATGATCAAGGTAATATAGATTACAGCCGCATTAGTCTCTTTTCCACTGCAGATTATGGAGTAACTTTTTCTTATGCAAGAGCACTACAATTGGATGGTTTAAATATAGGAGTAAATGCAAAAGTAATTAGAAGAATTATTGGTGATTTCGCCTCCTCTTGGGGCTTTGGTTTGGATGTAGGCCTCCAGTTTAACAAAAACGATTGGCAATTTGGATTAATGGCTCGTGATATTACGACCACTTTTAATGCATGGGCTATAGATGAAGATAAGTTTGCTGAAATACAAGGAGCCATTGAAGGTCAAAATCAAGAATTACCTGAAACCACAGAGATTACTATTCCAAAATTAAACCTTGGAATGTCTAGAAAATTTATTTTTCATTATGATTATGCACTACTTACTGAAATTGATTTGAACTTTCGATTTGCAGAAACAAACGATTTAGTTTCTACTTCTTTTACTAACTTCACTCCTGCTCTTGGATTAGAATTTGGATATTTAGATATGATTTTTATAAGAGCTGGGATGGGTAATTTTCAGAACATAACTCAATTAGACGGAAATGAAGCGATAGGATTTCAGCCGAATATTGGAGTTGGATTTAAATATAAAGGAATTCAAATTGATTATGCGCTTACCGATTTAGGAGATCAGAGTGCTGCTTTATATTCTAATATATTTTCAGTTACCTTAGATTGGAGTTTATTTAGGTAATCGTATTTTTTTTAATTTTAAAAAGTATTTCTTTAAAATGAAGTTATATCACATTCTTATCTTATTTTTTTCTTTTTTTATAGTGCTTCCTGCTAATATAATAGCTCAAGAAATTACACTTTCTGAAACTGCGGAACTTAGTATTCTTACGATGGGACCGGGAGATGATTTAAACGATAGTTTTGGCCACAGTGCGTTTAGAGTAAAAGACACTATTCAAAATATCGATGTGGTTTATAATTATGGAGTTTACGATTTTAACACTCCTAACTTCTACCTGAAATTTGCACAAGGGAAGCTTTTGTATAACTTAGACAGAAATAATTTTACTCCTTTTTATAATTATTATTCCAAGCAAAATAGATGGATTAAAGAGCAGGTATTAAACTTAAACCCATCAGAAAAACAAAACCTCTTTAATTTTCTGCAAAACAATTTAAAACCAGAAAACAGAACCTATAAGTATGATTTCTTTTTTGATAATTGTGCTACCAAAATCCGAGATGTTATGGCAATTGTCTTAAAAGACAAAATTAGCTATCAAGATGGATTTCAAAGCAATTTCTATACATTTAGAGAACTGATTCAAAAAAATGTTGATTGGAATACTTGGGGAAGTTTTGGAATGGATATCGCTATAGGAGCCGTGGTGGATCGAAAAGCTACTTATTGGGAATATCAATTTTTACCAGAATATGTTTTTAAGGCGACAGATAAAGCTAAGTTAAATAGAGGTCAAGAAGATATTAGTTTAGTGAAAAAAACCATAAATCTATTTATCAACTCACCCGAAGAAAATAAATCTAACTTTTTTACAAGCCCCCTATTTATTATGGGGCTATTGGCTTTTATAATTTTAGGAATTACCTATAAAGATTTTAAAAACAAGATAAGAAGTCGCTGGCTAGATATTAGTATTTATAGTATTACTGGGATCATAGGGGTTCTTTTACTTTTACTTTGGTTTGCAACTGATCATTATACTACACATAATAATTATAATCTATTGTGGGCTTTTCCTTTGTCCCTATTTTTTGTACTGGCCATTTCTAAGAAAAATCCAAAACCTTGGCTTAAAAGGTATGTATTTTTCCAAATACTAATGCTGACATTACTATCTATTCATTGGATTACAGGAATTCAAGTGTTTACATATGGGTTAATACCATTATTAATTGCTTTACTTGTTAGATACCTTTATTTAGTTTTTTATTTTAAAAACACTCTTGTTCGATAAAAGAAAGAAACTTCATCTTTTTACCTCGAAGAAATGTATCTAATTCATCATAATTTCCTGCAGCAGCACTAAATTATTAAAGAAATTGGTATCAATAGTTATTAAGAGATTATACGCTACGCTACTTGATAAAACTATTTACAAAATGCTTCCCAAGTAACCTCCATTCCTTCCTTAGCCGAAAACAATGGATCGTACTCAAGTAAATTCTTAGCCTTACTAATATTTGCTAAAGAATCTTTAATATCTCCATTTCGGGTAGGACCGTAATTGGCTTGAAGCTCAATTTGAGAAATATCTTGTAAATCAGACCAAAGTGTATTTAAACTAATTCGATCTCCATAAGCTATATTATACACTTCATTAACTGAGGTATCGGGAGCAAAAAAAGCACGAATATTGGCTTGAACTGCATTTTCCACATAGGTGAAGTCACGGGTTTGTTTTCCATCACCATGCATAATAGGCGAAACCCCGTCCTTTAAAGCTTGCATAAATAATGGTATAACCGCTGCATAAGCTCCATGAGGACTTTGCTTGGGTCCGAATACATTAAAATATCGCAAGCCAATTATTTGGGTACCATACGTTTTACAAAAAACATCAGCATATAGTTCGTTGACTAATTTAGTCACCGCATAAGGAGATAATGGTTTCCCTATGTTATCTTCTAGTTTTGGTAAGGCTTTATGATCTCCATATGTAGAACTGGAAGCAGCATATACCAATCGTTTTACAGTATTATTTTCTTTTTGAGCCACCAGCATATTTAAAAATCCTGAAACGTTCACCGCATTGGATAAAAGAGGATTATGAATAGAACGTGGTACCGATCCTAATGCTGCTTGATGAGATACATAATCAATATCAATCAAGGCTTCTTTACAAGTATCCAAGTTTCGTATATCTCCTTCTATAAATTCAAAAGAAGGGTGATTCATAAACTCTTGTATGTTTTCTATATAACCATTTGAAAGATCGTCGAGCACTCGAACTTTTTTTGCTCCGTATTTTAACAAATATTCAACTAGATTAGAACCGATGAATCCTGCACCTCCGGTTACTAAGAAGTTATATTTTGAAAAGTCTTGAGAGTGATAAGAAGCTTTATACATTATAGTCTGCCGTCTATTTTATCTTCTGGCAAGAAGGATTTAACATCAAATACTACAGTAGTATTAGAAGTGTAATCATTAATATTAATATTTAAAAATTCTTGATGAGATACTGTTAACACAATAGCATCGTAGGTTTTTTTTAGCTTATTCTCTTTTGAAATCAAAGAAATTCCAAATTCACTCTTTACCTCTTCTGCATTTGCCCATGGATCAAAAACATCTACATTTAGATTGTAATTTTTTAATTCTGAAATAACATCGATTGCCTTGCTATTTCTAATATCGGGACAATTTTCTTTAAAAGTGATTCCCATTACTAGGGCATTTCCATTTTTCACTTTACCATCTTTTTTAATCATTAGCTTTACCACTTCATTAGCAACATAACTTCCCATACTGTCATTCATTCTACGTCCTGCTAAAATAATTTCCGGATTATATCCTTCCTCTATAGCCTTTTGAGCCAAATAATAGGGATCTACACCAATACAATGTCCACCGACAAGTCCTGGAGTAAAATTAATAAAATTCCATTTAGTGCTTGCAGCTTCTAAGACAGCCTTGGTGTCTATATTAAGTAGTCTAAATATTTTTGAAAGCTCATTGACAAAAGCGATATTGATATCTCGCTGTGAATTCTCAATTACTTTTGCAGCTTCAGCCACTTTAATAGAAGGAGCTAAATGAGTGCCTGCGGTAATGATAGTAGCATACAAATCGTTAACGTATTCAGCTGCTTCTGGAGTAGATCCAGAAGTCACCTTTAGTATTTTGGTTACCGAATGTTTTTTATCTCCTGGGTTCATTCGTTCTGGAGAATAGCCTGCAAAAAAATCTTTATTAATGGTAAGGCCTGACATTTGCTCCATAATAGGAATACAAATCTCTTCAGTCGCTCCAGGATATACGGTAGATTCAATGATGACAACATCTTCTTTTTTTAAAAATTTACCAACTGTTTCACTGGCTTTTTGAAGCGGAATTAACACGGGCTGATTATATTTATTGGTAGGAGTTGGTACCGTAATTATATAGACATTAGCCTCTATCATTTGAATTGGATCATCTGTTAACTTTAAACCAATACCTGTATTTAGCGCTAATGATTTTTTTAATTCGGTATCAGAAATTTCTAAAGTGGTGTCATTTCCGTTTTGCAATTCAGTTACCCGTTTTAAATTGATATCAAATCCAATAACCTTGTATTTAGTTGCAAAAGCAACTGCTAAAGGCAATCCTACATATCCTAATCCAATGATAGCAATAATGGGTTTTTTTTTCAAAATATATAAATTAATACACAAATATAAAATTCCTAAATGGAGATAAAGATGAATTTTTGATTTTTATTATGCAAAAATTGATTTCTGTAAATATCAAATATCATTATTCAAACTTCAATGTTTCACATATTCTTTATTAATAGTCATTTTAGCCGACCAAGTAAGGGTATAATTAATATCAGATAATTACATCTTTTTAAGGACCTAATTTTATAAAAAATAAAAATGGCGTCTTATCTTTTCCAAACCGATGCTATAATAAATATCTGATTTAATTTATCTAATTAGAACAATCAAAAGATTAACAGGATACTTATTATAGCATTAAAGAAAAGTATTTAGGAAAACATTCTGTTAATTATATAAAATAAAACCTTCTCTTTGGCTTAGTGGTTTAGGAATTCATTTAATTTGCAAAAAATTTAACTTGTGAATTACTTATCTGTTGAAAACATTTCAAAATCTTACGGAGAGCGTATTTTATTTAAAAACATCTCTTTTGGCATCAACGAAGGACAAAAAATAGGTTTTGTTGCTAAAAACGGAACTGGTAAAACTTCCATTTTAAATATAATTGCGGGTGATGATACCCCAGATACTGGCAATGTAGTTTCTCGTAAAAATATAAAAATTTCATACCTATCTCAAGATCCTAAATTAGATCCAAAGTGTACGATTGAGGAAATCATTAAAACATCTGATAATTTCATCATTAAAATCATTACAGATTACGAAAAAGCATTACTTCAGCCAGAAGATACAGAAGCTTATCAAAAAGCTTTTGACGCTATGGAAGCAAATCAGGCTTGGGATTATGAAACCGTTTACAAGCAAGTATTATCTAAATTAAAATTAGACGATCTCGACCAAAAAGTAGCTGCTATGAGTGGAGGTCAAAAAAAACGTTTGGCATTGGCTAATGCTTTATTAGCACAACCTCAGCTTTTAATTTTAGATGAACCTACCAATCATTTAGATTTAGAAATGATCGAATGGTTAGAAGATTTCTTCGCAAAAAGCAACATCACCTTATTTATGGTTACTCACGATCGTTTTTTTTTAGAGCGTGTTTGTAATGAAATTGTAGAATTAGACGAAGGTGTGATGCATGGGTACAAAGGTAATTACAGGTATTACCTTGAAAAAAGAGATGCGCGTATCGAAAATTTTGTTTCTGAAACTTCCAAAGCAAAACAACTTTATAAAAAAGAATTGGATTGGATGCGCAGACAACCCAAAGCACGAACTACTAAAAGTAAATCCAGGATTGATGATTTTCAAGATATAAAAAGCAGAGCGAATCAACGTAGAAATGACCATGAAGTACAGTTGGAATTAAGCATGGAACGATTGGGTACGAAGGTGGTCGAACTGCATTCCGTTTCAAAATCGTTTGGAGATAAAAATATATTGGAAAAGTTTGAATATAATTTTCAAAAAGGAGAACGAATAGGAATCATTGGTAAAAACGGAACCGGAAAATCTACATTCTTAAATATGATTACTGGCAGTGTTGCTCCAGATGCCGGGAAAGTGGTGATTGGGGATACTGTAAAGTTTGGATATTACACCCAAAATGGCATACATATTAAAGAGAATCAAAAAGTAATTGAAGTGGTTCGAGAATTTGGTGATTTTATTCCTTTGAAAAAAGGGAAGCAAATTTCAGCTCAACAATTATTAGAACGATTTTTATTCGATCGCAAAAAACAATATGATTTTGTAGAAAAACTAAGTGGTGGTGAACGTAAACGTTTATACCTCTGTACCGTTTTAATTAGAAACCCTAATTTTTTAATATTAGATGAACCTACCAACGATTTGGATATTGTTACTTTAAATGTTTTAGAAAATTTTTTATTAGATTTTCCAGGTTGCTTAATGGTAGTATCTCACGACCGTTATTTTATGGATAAAATTGTCGATCATTTATTCATTTTCAGAGGCAATAGTGTGATTGAAGATTTTCCTGGCAATTATTCCGATTTTAGAACTTATGAAGACAGTAAGCCTTCAGAAAGTAAAACAATCTCGGGCGACACCAATGCTAACAAAGACAATTGGAAAGCACAAGACACTAAATCTAAATTAAGTTATAACGAACAGAAAGAACATGCAAAGTTAGAGCGTGAAGTGGCTAAGTTAGAACGTGAAAAGGAAACTTTAGAAAGCAAATTTGCTACGGAAGCATGGAATCCAGAAGAAATACAAAAACAATCAGTCATTTTACAACAACTCATACAAAATCTTGAAAAAAAAACCGAACGATGGTTTTTACTTTCAGATAAAATGGAAAATTAGCAACTAATTTATATAAATTATAAGTTGTATTTTGTTTGTTATTTTTGTTGATTGAAAACATACCAATTTAATATGACTATTAAAACAGCATTAATAACAGGAGGAGCTTCAGGCTTAGGATATGAATTTGCAGTACTTCTTGCAAAGGATGCATATCATTTAATTTTAATTGATATTAATTCAGATAAATTAAAGGAAACTAAAAAAGAGTTAGAAGATAACTATCCCACTCAAGTAATTACAATAACTAAGGATATGAGTAAACATAATTGTTCTTCTGAACTATTTGAAGAAATTAAAGAAACTCCTATCGATGTTTTAATTAATAATGCTGGATTTGGTTTGTATGGTCATTTTCATAAAACCAATTGGGAACGGGAAGCTTCTATGCTTAATTTACACATTATAGCCACTACACATTTAACCAAATTAATTTTAAAAGGAATGGTTGAAAGAGGTCATGGCAAAATATTAAATATGTCCTCATTAGCTGCTTTTCAACCTGGACCATTAATGTCTATTTACTACGCTTCTAAAGCATATATTTTGTCTTTTTCTGAAGCGATAGCAAACGAATTAAAAGGAACTGGAATAACTGTTACTGTCCTTTGCCCAGGACAAACAAAAACATCTTTTCAGAAAGTGGTTTCTCAAGAAACTTCTGAAAACAAAATAGGATTTAACATTGCTTTACCAGATGAAGTTGCCAAATATGGCTATAAAGCTATGTTAAATGGTGAATCGGTTGTGATTCCGGGAAATTTCAATAAATTCCTTTCTTTTTTACCTCGAATAATGCCAAGAAATATTGCTGCTGCTATTGTAAGAAAAATTCAAGAAAAAAATAGAGCAGATTAAGTAGTTATATTGATTTTATCCTAAGTCTAAAGGGAATAAAAATCTAATTGTTGGTGTTTCCTTTAGGATGGAGGTAAATTATATAAAATAAACAAGAAGTTAAAGTTCTAATCTAATACTTTCTGTATATTCTTTAAAAGAAATTAAATTGTTATGTCCACCCTTGGGAATGGTAATTAATTCCTTTTTATCACTATTAAAGCTATTATATAATTTAGTTCCTTGATCATAACTTATCACTTGATCATAGGTGCCATGATAAATAGTAACAGGGCAATTGACATCATCCATAAATTGATAAGTAGGAAATGTATAATCCAATAAATACCTTATAGGCAGAAGATAAAATCTAGATTTAGCAATAGCTAACATACTATAAAAAGGAGCTTCTAAAATTAATTTATAAGGCTCGTTTTGAGCAGCAACATAAGCAGCAAATGTGGTTCCTAAGCTCCTACCATAAACTGTTATTTTAGATTCGGAATAATGTTGTTTAGCAAATTCATACCACAATTCCTCATCATTATATAAAAATTCCATTGATTTTTCACCCCTACTTTTCCCGTAACCGCGATAATCCATTATAAGTACGTCGTAATCTAAGTCCACAAAAAAATCAGCTATTTGTCCCCAACCTTGCAAGTCTCCGGCATTGCCATGAAAATATAAAATAACTCCTTTTGGATTTTCTTTTTTAAAATGAAGTCCATTTAATTGAGCTGCATCGGAAGATTTTAAGCTTATTTCTTTAAATAAATTTTTCATTTCAAAGGCATGTTCTTGGGGAAGAAAAGAGGGCATAAAAATTAAGTTCTCTTGGAAAAAATAAATGACTCCACACAGCAATCCATAAATATTCAGAAGTATAAATACTAAAATAAATACCTTCTTTTTTAAATTCATCTTCACTTATTTGTAGCTTTATTCTTCTCCTCAATCCATTTACTCATATACTTTGTTGCTTGCACCGATTGATGCTGTAGAATTTGACCTATAAAATTTTGATTTCTATATTCTTGAAAATTATCTTGTATCAGGGTTAATTGATTGATAAATTTTTCTGAATACAAATTATAATTAAAGCGTTGATTAAGTATCTCCATCCCATTTTGTTGAGCAGCCAACCAATTTTTTTTATTTACATATAATGCTATGGAAGCATTTACAATCCCTTCTGCTTCATCTACTATAGTTCCTGCAAAGGAATAATTCCCTGGAATACCTTCTGCTCCAATACTAGTGGTCACAACAGGTGTTCCATTTTTCATGGCATCAAAAAACTTACCTTTTAAGCCTGCTCCAAAACGCAAGGGTGCTAGACAAACTCTAGCATTTTTCATGGCTTCAGAGACACTTACTACCCAGCCCCTAATTAAAAAGCCCTCTTTTTGTGAATGTAATTCTGAAATTTGTTGAGGAGCGTAAGCACCATAAATATGTAGTTCAGCTTTTGGGAGTTTCTTCTTTATTTCTGGCCAAATCTCTTTTTTTAAAAATAAAATAGCATCCACATTGGGTGCGTGTAAAAGATTACCAATGGTTATAAAATGGTTTCTATTTTCAAATGTTGGGAATTCCTTAAATTCAGCTACCGTTATTTCATTTACTAAAAAAGGCAAATAATATAATAAGGAAGCATCAATATGAAAAGTATTTTGAAGTAATTCCATTTCAAATTCCGAAATAATTAAAGATAAATCGCATCGATAGATACTCGCAATTTCTCTTTTGGCAGTTTCTGAAAACAAATTTACATCGCTTATAGACAGTTTCTTTTTTAATACCTCTTGTCTTGCTTTTCTTAAAAAATGCAAATCTTCTGTATCTAATATTCGCAGGGAATCAGGGCAATTTTCAGCCACCTTCCATCCAAATTGTTCTTCTGTAATAAATCGATCAAAAAGAACTACAGAAGGGTTTAATTCTTTTATAAAATCATCAAAACTAGTATTGTTTAGCGCTATCGATTTAACTTCAACAGGAGCACATTTAAAAGTTTCTGATTTTTCGGTAATGGAGGCTGTACTTGAAAAAACAATTTTATAATTTTCTTTTTCAAATAATGAAATTAATTGCATCATCCTAGTACCAGCAGCAGTTGCTGTGGGCTCTGGAAATGTATGTCCTATAATTAAAAGTGTTTTCAAATTATAAATTAGATACTAATACAGAAGCTATTTTAATGGCCGGTTTTTTATCTTCTAATGAAGTCCAAGCAACATATAAGGTATCACCAACCAATTCCAATTGTGGGAATCCGGAAGAACGTTCGCTTCTAGTTTTAGTGACGGTAATTGGTGTATTTTTTTCTCCGTTTGAAGATACTTTTAAAACTTGAATAAGCGTATCAATTCCATCGGGCTCCATCCAACTAATCACTGCATTATTTTGATCTATCATCACTAAATCTACTCTTCCGATTGCATTACCACTATCAACACGATATTGAAGTCCAAACGTTTTTCCCTGATCCTCAGAAAAAGAAACTTGTATTCTTGGATTGTCGTTTTCAGCTGTAAACCAGGCTAAAGCAACTGCACCATTAAACGAATCTATGGCAGGACCATTTACTGGGCAACCGGGTATTTTCCATTGATCTTGATATACGTTTTTAGGGGCTGTCCAATTACCATTTACAAATCGGACTATAGAAATATCTCTTATTTCGGTATCAGATCGATCTCTATAAGCAACTATGGGTCCATTTGCTGTTATTGTTGCAGCTGTATTGCAACATTCGCAAGTTCTATCGTCTAATAAAATATCGTTTGAAATTTCTCCTTCAGCATCTATAAATGCAGCCCTAAGTGTCATTTGCTCATTTTCTTTTGGAACATCGACCAAGGTTCTTCCATCTAACCAAGTAACAAAAAAGGAATCATTATTATATGGCAATATAGAAACAAATCCATGTTCGCTTTTTTTACCATCTTTATTTAATAAAATATTATTTTTCCAAGTATTTTTTTGTTTTGAAAATAACTGTAAACGAATATCATAGGTATAGGTCCCTTCTGCTGATTTTTGAAGAACATTTGTTAAAATACTTCCATTATTCTCTGCGATATCTGGAAAATCTGCCCAATTCACAAACCAATCTGATCCTGAAATTATTTCTGTTGGAGCAGTCCAATTAGTACCATTAAATTTTGAATATTTTAAGTTGGCAATACTATCCTTATTTTGAACCCAAGACATAAGCAAGTCTTCACCACTACTAAAGAGTCTAGGTAAAGAACTGTTTGGTGAAGATGGATTTTTAATTTTAACAATAGTAGTATGACCCATAAGAACGACAGCTTTGCTTTTTGATGTTTCTGTTTTACAAGAAACCAATAGCAAAATCATAATGAAAATAAAAGCTAGGTATCTTAGCATATAAAAAATTAAGGTATTAAAAATAGAAATCTATTTTTCTACTATCACTTCTGCATATAAGTCAAAATCTTCTGCAGCCGTTATTTTTACAGTTGCAAAATCGCCAGTACGGATATAGTCTTTTTCGGCGTTTATTAGCACTTCATTATCAACATCAGGACTATCGAATTGGGTTCTTCCAACAAAATAACTTCCTTCTTTGCGATCGATAACAACTTTGAACTCCTTCCCTATTTTTTCTTGATTTAATTCCCAAGAAACTTGAGATTGTATCTCCATAATTTCATTAGCTCTCTGCATTTTCACTTCTTCAGGAACATCATCATCCAATAAATAAGCTGTGGTATTTTCTTCATGAGAATAGGTAAAACATCCTAAACGATCAAAACGCATATCGGTTACCCATTGTTTTAACTCTTGAAAATTTTCTTCAGTTTCTCCAGGATAGCCTACAATTAAAGTAGTTCTAATAGCCATACCAGGTACTCTTTCTCGAAAATCTTTTAATAAACCATTTATTTTTTCTTTTCCAAAACCACGTTTCATCGACTTTAAAACTGAATCTGAAATATGTTGTAATGGAATATCAATATAATTACACACTTTAGATTCATTACTCATTACCTCTAATACATCTAAAGGAAATCCAGTAGGAAATGCATAATGCAAACGAATCCATTCGATTCCTTCCACTTTAATAAGTTCTTTTAATAATTCAGCAAGGTTTCTTTTTTTGTAGATATCTAAACCATAATAGGTGAGGTCTTGTGCAATTAGAATCAATTCTTTAACTCCATTTGCAGCTAATTTTTCAGATTCTATAACCAAATTTTCGATGGGAGTACTTTTATGTTTTCCTCTCATTATTGGAATCGCACAAAAAGAACAAGGTCGATCACAACCTTCTGCAATTTTTAAATACGCATAATTTTTTGGAGTTGTTGTTAATCGTTCTCCAATTAATTCATGCTTATAATCAGCTTCTAATGCTTTTAGCAATCCTGGTAACTCGGTAGTACCAAAATATTGATCTACACTTGGAATTTCTTTTTGAAGATCTGGTTTATATCGTTCCGATAAACAACCAGTAACAAAAACTTTATCAACGGTGCCTTCTTCTTTTTTCTGAACGTACTCCAATATGGTATTTATACTCTCTTCTTTTGCGTTAGCAATAAAACCACAAGTATTAATAACAACAATGTTCCCTTCTTCCTCGTGTACTACTTCTTTGTTATTTGCCTTTAATTGACCCATTAGCACTTCGCTATCGTAGACATTCTTAGAACACCCTAGCGTAATTACGTTAATTTTATTTTTTTTGAGAGTTTTAGTACGCATAGCTATTTCCTGGGAAGGCAGGTGTTTATTTTTTAGAATTTTATTTTATTTATCAAAGCATTAAAATTTGTTAATGGTGATCCGAATTAGTTGATAAAATTCCTGCCTAAACAGGAATTTGTTATTTGAAAAAAGAATCTACAAATTCAATTTTATTAAAAACTTGAAGGTCATCAATACCTTCACCTACACCAATATATTTTACTGGGATTTTAAATTGGTCACTAATCCCAATAACCACTCCGCCTTTAGCGGTACCATCTAATTTAGTTACTGCTAATGAAGTCACTTCAGTAGCTGCTGTAAATTGTTTAACTTGTTCAAATGCATTTTGTCCTGTAGAACCATCCAATACTAATAATACATCATTAGGAGTATTGGGTATCACTTTCTGCATTACTCTTTTCACCTTAGTTAATTCATTCATTAAATTAACTTTATTATGAAGTCTACCAGCAGTATCTATTATAACCACATCAGCATTTTGTTTAACTGCACTTTCTAAAGTATCAAAGGCAACACTAGCAGGGTCAGACCCCATACTTTGCTTTATTAATGGCACATCGGTACGATCTGCCCAAACTTGTAATTGATCAATAGCAGCCGCACGAAATGTATCTGCTGCACCTAACACTACTTTTTTACCTGATTTTTTAAATTGATTCGCCAATTTACCTATCGTAGTCGTTTTTCCAACACCATTTACACCCACTACCATAATTACATAGGGAACATCCTGTTCTGGAATTTCAAAATCAGTTGCATTTCCAAAATTGGTTTCACTTAACAATCCAGCAATTTCTTCTCTTAAAATTTTATTAAGCGCATCGGTTCCTAAGTATTTATCTTTTGAAACTCGTGCTTCTATGCGATCAATTATTTTTAATGTTGTTTCTACACCAACATCACTAGATACTAAAACTTCTTCAAGATTATCTAAAACATCATCATCAACTTTACTTTTTCCAGCAACTGCTTTACTAAGTTTATCAAAAAATGTTGACTTTGTTTTTTCAAGTCCTTTGTCTAAGGTTTCTTTTTTTTCTTTTGAAAATATTTTTTTAAAAAAACTCATATTAGTTTTTTAGAATATTAAAATTACATGCAAATATACGTTTTAGCCATCTTAGAAAATATAAAATAAATAGAAAAGCCACTCTTTAAAAAAAGGTGGCTTTTAATATATTTTAAGTAATGATTTACTTTTTGTTTAACCAATCGTTTACTTGGTCTGGAGACATAATAGACTCCACAAATGTATATGCACCAGATTTCTCCGATTTTACCATTTTAATCGCTTTAGCTAAACGTTTAGAACCTGTCTGTAATGATGCTATTGATTTTTTTGCCATGTCTTAGTTATTTTATCTCCTTATGAACCGTCATCTTTTTAAGAATTGAGTTGAATTTTTTAATCTCCATGCGATCTGGAGTGTTTTTTTTATTTTTTGTAGTAATGTAACGTGAAGTTCCTGGCTTACCAGAAGTTTTATGTTCTGTACACTCTAAAATCACCTGTACTCTATTTCCTTTTTTAGCCATTATACTAGACTTTAATTATTGTTATGCAATTATTTAGCAAGAAAGCCTTTTTGACGCGCTTCTTTTACAACTGCAGTAATTCCTTTTTTGTTAATTGTTTTTAAAGCTGAAGCAGCTACTTTAATAGTAATCCACTTATCTTCTTCAGGTAAATAAAAACGTTTTTTAAGAAGATTTACATTAAATCTTCTTCTGGTTTTATTCATCGCGTGAGAAACATTATTCCCAAACATTGCCTTTTTTCCAGTAAGCTCGCAAACTCTTGACATCTTAAACTTTTTTAGTTATTTTAAACAGGGTGCAAATTTAATAAAATTTATCGTTAACCGCAACAAAAGAAAATTAGTTTTTTAATATTTCTTTTTGAAGCAATTCTAAAGCCTTGAATGTTGCTTTACCGATTACCCTTTCTCGGGGCTGACCAAAATCAAATTTTTCTATAAAAACTCTTGATGGGCTTGCTATAGAAATATAAACCGTTCCTACTTCATCATCAGCATCTCCTTTTTTTGGCCCAGCATTTCCGGTTGTTGAAATCGCATAATCTGTTTCAAATACTTTATTTGACTGTATGGCCATTGCTCCTGCAACTTCACTACTAACAACAGAGTATTTCTTTATCAATTTTTCATCTACTCCTAAAACAGAAGTTTTTATATGGGTGCTATATGCAACCATACTTCCTTTAAAAAAAGCAGAAATACCTGGCTCAGCAGTAATCATTTCTGCAATTTTACCGCCTGTACAGCTTTCAACGATACTTAAGGTTTTTTCTTTTTTTATAAATAATTTTGCTATTTGCTGCACCAATGTTGTTTCATCTTCATATCCAATTGCAATATCCTCCAGTAAAAAATGCAATTTTTCCATTTGATCATCAACAGCATCTCTAACCTTTTTTTTCATTTTTCCTTTTGAAGAAAGCCTTAAACGTACTCTACCCAAAGAAGGCAAATAGGCGAGTTTTATATTTTCTGGCAAGCCATCTGCCCAGACGTGAATTATTTTTACTATTTCGCTCTCTCCCATTCCAATGGTTAAGAGTGTTTTATGATAAATATATGGACGGTTAAATTTAGCTGTTATTTTAGGTAAAACTAATTCCTTCATCAGGTTTTTCATCTCATAGGGTATGCCAGGTAAGGAAACAAAAACGGTATTTTCTTTTTCCATCCACATCCCAGGTGCAGATCCAAATTTGTTGTGCAGCACCGTTGCTTTTGAAGGAACTAATGCTTGATTTAAACTTTCTGGCAAGGGGTTATTGGTGAATTTTTTGTAAATTTCTTTTACATGCTGGAGCACCACTTTATCTTCAACCAATTGGTCATTTAAAAACTCACAAAAAGTTTCTTTTGTAATATCATCTTTGGTAGGTCCTAAACCACCTGTAACTATAACAATATCTACTTTTTTAGCTGCATTAGCAAATGCTTCTAATATATGGGAACGCTCGTCTTGAATGGAGGTAATCTGATAAACTTGAACTCCAATTTTATTGAGTTCTTTTGAAATAAAAACCGAATTTGTGTCAACAATTTGTCCGATTAATATTTCATCACCGATTGTGATAATTTCAGCTAACATCTATAATTTAAAATCTTTATCGTCATCAACGATTTCAATTAAACTTTCAATAGAATTTTTTTGGTTCATTATTTTATTTTTATAGAGAATACTTCTTTTTCTTCAATAAAACCTTTTAAGATATCATTGGAATCTACTTTTGCAACACCTGAAGGTGTGCCTGTAAATATAATATCTCCAATCTTTAATGTGAAATATTTTGATATATATTCAATTAAAGTATCAATTTTCCATAACATCAATGAAGTATTCCCTCTTTGTTGCACTTCATCGTTTTTTTCTAATCTAAAGTTGATATCGTTAATGTCTTTAAAATCACTTTTTGAAAGAAAACTTCCAACAACTGCTGCACCATCAAATGCTTTTGCCTTTTCCCAAGGCAATCCTTTTTCTTTCAATTTTGACTGAAGATCTCTTGCTGTAAAATCAATTCCTAAACCAATTTCATCATAATATTTATGAGCGAATTTCCGGTCAATATGTTTACCTATTCTATTAATTTTAACTAATATTTCTACCTCATGGTGAACTTCATTTGAAAATTCCGGAATAAAAAATGGTTGCTTTTTTAAAAGAATAGCGGTGTCTGGCTTTAAAAACAATACAGGTTCTTTTGGTGCTTCATTGTTTAGCTCTTTGATATGTTCTACATAATTCCTGCCGACACATATTATTTTCATAAGCCTATTTTATTTTTTAATTTAGTTATATATTGTCCAATATATACAAAATTCCTAAGCGAAAAGAGTTTTAATACACTCGTTTCATTTCGTATTAAATTTATTTTTTAACATATCTAAGCTATCACCAGTTATTGGACCAGCATCTTTATTATTGAACTTCTCTTTTAAGTCTCGCAATACTTTTTTAGTATACATTGGAAAATCTGCATTTTGTATCCAACTAAAATAGCCTGGTTCAGTTTTAAATAAATCATTTATAAGTTTTCCTTTATGCTTCCCAAACGCAATTACTTCTTTACCTTCTTTATTATAACCTATAAATCCTGCGAAATCTACAAAATTTTGATGTGAACTAAATCTTGATAAAAAAGAAATGTCATTTTCTAAATCATCATATTTATCTAATTGCGCTAATAAAACTTCATAAGTAGCCAAGGTATCAGCTTCGGCACTATGGGCATTCGTCATGTCTTTATCACAATAAAATTTGTACGCAGCTTCTAAGGTTCTTTTTTCCATTTTATGAAAAATAGTCTGAACATCTACCGCTATATTTTTTTTAAGATCGAAGTCTATTTCTGCTCGTAATAACTCTTCAGCCAATAATGGTATATCGAATCTGTTTGAATTAAAACCACCTAAATCAGTGTCTTTGATAAGGTCATATACTTTAGGTGCCAATTCATTAAAAGTGGGTTCATCAGTGACCATTTCATTAGATATTCCATGTATTGCTGTAGTAACAGCAGGGATTTTCATCTCAGGATTTACACGCCAAGTAAAACTTTCTTTATTTCCGTTTGGAAAAACTTTAAGAATAGAAATTTCTACAATTCTATCTTTCGAAATATCAACTCCAGTAGTTTCCAAATCGAAAAAACAAATAGGTTTACTTAATTTTAACTCCATAGTGAGGTTTTGAATAACAAAGATATTAAATTACTCCTCTGGAACTAAAGTAAATAATCTTAAAGTTTTAAAAGCAAATTATAGCTCTCTATTTACATCCCAAGCTTCCAGGTAATCGGCAACTGCTTTTACAAATTGACCACCTAATGCACCATTAACTACTCGATGGTCATAGGAATGTGATAAGAACATTTTAAAACGTATTCCTATAAAATCACCATCAGGAGTTTCTATTACTGCTGGCACTTTTCTAATAGCCCCTAGGGCTAAAATTCCAACCTGCGGCTGATTAATTATAGGAGTTCCCATAATACTTCCAAAAGTACCCACATTGGTAACTGTATAAGTACCGCCTTGAATATCATCTGGCTTTAATTTTCCACTTCTTGCACGTTTTGCTAAATCGTTTACCGCTTTACTCATGCCTACCAAATTTAATTGATCAGCATTTTTGATCACAGGAACAATTAAATTTCCATCTGCTAAAGCTGCAGCCATACCTATATTTATATTTTTTCGTTTGATAATTTTATCACCATCAATTGAAATATTCAACATTGGGTAGTCTTTTAATGCTTTTGCAACTGCTTCTAGAAAGATAGGTGTGAACGTTAAATTCTCACCTTCACGTTTTGAAAAGCCATCTTTTACTTTTTTACGCCAGTTCCATATATTAGTAACGTCAGCTTCTATAAATGACTGAACGTGAGCAGCCGTTTGAACACTTTCCACCATATGATGAGCAATTAATTTACCCATTCGTGACATTTCCATAATTTCATCGCCTCCATTAACTGAAACAGGAACCGCCGAAGCAGCTTTACTTTCTTCAATTGAAGTTTTCGTAATAACTTGTTTAACTTCAGTTTTTACGAACTGTGAACTGAGATTTTCTATAAACTTTAGAATGTCATTTTTAGTTACTCTTCCATCTTTTCCTGAACCAGAGATGGTATCCAATTCTTGTTGAGAAATTCCTTCAGAAGCAATAATATTTTTAACTAGTGGTGAATAAAAACGAGTATCAGAAATTTGTACAACGCTAGAAGTCACCTCAACAATAGGAGCTTCAACTAAAGCAATAACTTCTTGAGCTGGAACAACAACAGTTTCTGTTTTTGCATTAGAAGATCCTATAACAAACTCTTTGCCAGCAATTTCGATTACAGCAATGGTTTGTCCTACTTGAACAACATCATCCACTTCAAAAAGTTTTTCAACTAAGACTCCTGTAACTTCACTAGGAACCTCGCTATCTACTTTATCAGTAGCAATCTCAAGAACTGCTTCATCCTCTTCAATGGTATCACCAACTTCTTTAAGCCAACTTGTCAATGTTGCTTCCGCAACACTTTCTCCCATTTTCGGTAATTTTAATTCAAACTTTGCCATAATCATTTAAATATTAGAAGGATTTATTTTGACATTGCAAAATTAGTTAAAATTTATAATTTTTAAACGTCCATTTTCTTAAAAAACGAGAACGGAGCCTTTTTGATCACTTTGATCGCTTCCTAAAATGAAATTACATCCCGGAGGACTAATGCGAAATACGTTGCCATTTCCGCTAAATTTTCTCATTATCATAAATATTTGTGAATATGATATGTAATCTACATCAAAAATAAAGGTGCTGTTTGATAAATTCTCATCAGAAAATATGATCTTAGAACTCGTTCTTATTTCTGAATTATATTTTTCTGAAAGATTTTTTAATAAGAGTAGGTTTTCAGTTAACACAAAGGTTTTTCTGTTCTTATCAATTTTATGATTAATTGTATTAAAGGAGATGGCAGTTTTTTTAGCTATAGAGACACCTATTTTAACGATCGCATTGAAGACTAAATTAGTATAAAAATGTTTTTTATAAAAAATAAGCATTGCTCCATAAAATCGATCTAAATATGCTGCATCCTTTTTAGTACTTTCTCCTTTGTAATGAAGTATACCTACGCTACCTAAATAATGGTTTTTATATCCTGCTTTAGTTATTTTATAGGACAAATCAATGTCTTCTCCATACATAAAATAATCTTCATCAAATCCTTCAACTTCATTATATACAGCTCTTTTTACTAGCATAAAAGCACCTACTAAAACAGAAATTTCTCCTTGACCATTTCTTTCAATATGATTAGCATAATAGCTTTTTTTAAATCCTATTAATTTTAATAATGATGCTTTTGGAGTAGGAAGATTTCTTTTGCTTTCAGGTAAAAAAGAACCCGTTCCATCCATTAAATAAACCCCTAAAGCTCCAAGGTCTTTAATGGATTCTGCATAAATTAAAGACTTTATAAATGTATCTTCTGTAACCGCAGTATCAGGATTAAGAATACAAACATATTCACCTTTAGCAATTTTTACCGCTTGATTATTTGCTTTACTAAAACCAACATTTTCTTTATTCTCAATTATTGTAATCTCAGGAAAAAAATCTTTAACCATTTGACAACTATCATCTGAAGAATTGTTATCCACCACAATAATTTCTGACGCTATACTTTTTAAACTAAGTTGCACACTTAAAATACATTGTTCTAAAAAATACCGAACATTATAATTTAATATGACAACAGATAATTTCAAATTAATGATTTTTTAAGGAAGCTTCAAATGGAATTCTATTTATAATACTTCTACCTAAAGTAACCTCATCCGCATACTCTAGCTCATCTCCTACAGAGATGCCTCTAGCAATGGTGGTAGTTGTAATTCGATATGCTTCAATTTGCCTAAATATATAAAAATTGGTAGTATCACCTTCCATAGTAGAACTAAGTGCGAAAATAAGCTCTTTAACAACTCCTGATTTTACTTTTTCAACTAAGGAAATTATATTTAATTCACTAGGACCAATACCGTCCATTGGTGAAATTTTTCCTCCCAACACATGGTACTCACCTCTAAACTGACTTGTATTTTCAATTGCCATTACATCTCTAATGTCTTCAACAACACAAACTATTTGTTTATTTCGATTGGAGTTACTACAGATTTCACAAACTTCTTTATCTGAAATATTATGACAGTTATTACAAAAAATAATTTCATCTCGCATTTGTTGCAAACTTTCTGAAAGTTTTTGAGTATGAGATTTAGGCTGCTTTAATAGATGTAGAACCAAACGCAATGCGGTACGCTTACCTATACCAGGAAATTGTGACATTTCGTTAACTGCACTTTCAAGAAGTCTAGATGAAAAATCCATGTGGTTTATTATTGGAGCAAGATAAAAAAAATGCTTCAGATAATATTAAATTACCTAAAGCATTAAAACTAAAATTATAAAATTTTATTTTTTTATCATCTTTTTTGTAATTGTTCCAGCATCTGAATTGATTCTAACAAAATAAACTCCATTATTTAATTTTGAAACATCAATTGTATGTGAATGAGAGATTGACACATTAGGTTGATATATAACCAATTTACCTAACAAATCAAAAACACTAAAATCTGCTTCTGTGCCTTTATTAAAATTCAACTTAATTTTATCGGTTGCAGGATTAGGATACAATTGAACATCTTCGGTAGTTAAAAATGATTCTGTATTTAGAACAGCTGGCACAATTGGTGAAGCCCAAACACCCCTTCCATAAGTACCTGCATATATTTTTCCATCTACACTGTTTATTTCTAATTCATTTACGATTACATTTGGTAAATTAGTATTGTATGGTTGCCAATCTGTAAATGTATTATCTATATAAAATAATCCATAATTCATTCCTACATATAAGCCGTCTTCACCATTATCATCCCATACAACAGATAATGCACTAAAACCAGGTAGATTAAACAAATAATTCACCCATTCACCTCCTCCATCTGAAGAAACAAAAACCTTACTAGAACTATTAGAAGCAACCGCTAATAAGTTTGGGTTTGTTGGGTGAATAGCAATGGAGTTAATTACACCTCCTGGGCTTGTCATTTGTTCCCAATCTGTAGCACCTCCATTAATAGTTCTATAAATAACACCATTTTTAACAGCATACATTACTTGATTATTAGTTTGTGATATTTTTAGATGATTAAGGTTACTGCCAAAACTTTGAGAAACTGATTCCCAAGCATAACCACCATTCACACTTTTATAAACAGAATTGTAACCTAAATAACTTGTCATATCCTCCACCGGATCTTGCTCCCAAGGAGTTACCCAATTTCCTTGTCCTGACCCTGGTTCATTTAATTGAATTAAGGTAATCCCACCATTCCAAGATCTGTATAATTGTCCGTATTGGGAGGTTCCGTACATTCTATCGGAATTATCTTTATCAATAAAAGTTTCCATACCATCTGCTCCAATCCAATCTCTCCAACCATCAGTAGAGTTATAAAAGGAGGTTCCGTTATCTTGTGATCCACAAGAAATAACAACATCTGCTGTTTGAGAAACGCCTATTTTATATAATTGTCTAATCCCTAATCCATTAGTGATATCTGTATAATAACCAGCTATTAAGTTTGTAGAATCTTCTGTTTTAAAAATACCTCCATCACTTCCAACATATAAAGTGGAACCATCAAAAACTAATATATCAACATCGGCATGACAATATCCTATCCCCATTGATTCAGCTTGACTAGGTATCCATTCAGATGATTGATCAAAACTTACTCCACCATCCATAGACCTATAAGTTAATACACCTGCAATATGTACTTCGTCAATATTTATAGGACTTACTGTAATATCCATATCACGAGGAGCTTGACCTCCAGACTGACCAATATCATAACCAAAATAATTACTACCTGTATGATCTAATTCAATAAAGCTATCTCCAGAATCAAGAGATTTATATAATCCTGCAAAACTTCCTTCACTTGCTTCTAAAACATACACTACAGCATCATCATCTGCAGAAACACCAATCATTTTTGGTTCAGAAGGAAATCCTCCAATTGTTGTAAAAGTTACACCTCCATCGATTGATTTATGTACTCCATTTCCAGAAGCATAAACAACATTAGGATCTCCAGGCTTAAATTCTATATCATAACTCTTATTATCTGATAGTGGCGAACTCCAGTTTAGACCCCCATCTGAAGTAACTTTTAAACCATTATTCTCATAAGAAGCAAATATAATGTCACTATCCGTTGGATGAATTAAAATTTTATTCACATTTGTATTTGTTAAATCTGCAATTTTTATCCAAACTGCTCCTGCATCTAAAGACTTATATATCAATCCACTATTTGAACCAAAATAATAAATATCAGAATTTTGCGGATCTATTGCAACAGCATACACACTTAAATTTGAAAAATAATCTCCCATAGGAGTCCAGGTAACACCTGCATCAATAGTTCTCCAAACACCACCAGTTTCTGCTCCAATAATTATGTGATCGCTATTAGTTGCATCTACTGCTAATCCAGTAATTCTACCAACTCCTGGGCTCCAAGCAGTGGTAGCATTCCAATAGTCTGGACCCATCTCAACCCAGCTGTCGGTTAACGATTGTCTGGTTCCTGAAGTTTCATTTAAATATGCATTAAAACTTTCTACTTCAGCTAAAACATTGGTAACAGTAGGAAGTCTTCCATCTTCATTCATGATTCTTTTTGACATATACTCCCAACGTTTAAATTGAGTATATCCTGTTCCTTTTCCTTTATCACGATCAGCAAAATAAGATTCCCCATTATCTATAATTTCTTGAACGGTGAATGTTCCCGATTCAATCATCTCGATATATTCTTGAGAAAATACCGTTGTAATACCTATAAAAAAAACAAGCAACATTAATAATTTTCTAATCATAGCAATAAATATTTATTTTTTTTAAAATTAGTGATTTATAATTTAAAAAATTATAAAAAATGCTTTAAAAAAAAATAGAATCTAGTATTACAATCTTTGTATTTTTACAAAAATTAAAAAAAATAAATGCAAACCATTCATATAATTTTACTAATAGTAGTTTATTTTGGAGTATTAATTTTAATTTCTTATTTAACTGGAAAAGAAGACTCTAACGAAGCCTTTTTTAAAGCAAATAAATCTGCTCCATGGTATTTAGTTGCATTTGGTATGATAGGAGCTTCTTTGTCTGGGGTTACTTTTATATCGGTTCCTGGTGCTGTTGAGGCAAAGCAATTTGGATATTTACAGGTAGTATTTGGATATTTTTTTGGGTATCTAATTATTGCATATGTATTACTTCCTATTTATTATAAATTAAATCTTACTTCTATTTATACTTATTTAAGAGATCGATTTGGCAACACAAGTTATAAAACAGGCTCCATTGCTTTTCTAATATCAAGAATTGTAGGAGCATCTTTTCGGTTATTTTTAGTGGCAAAAGTATTGCAACTCTTAATTTTCGATGCTTTAGGAGTCCCTTTTTCAATTACCGTTATTATCACTGTTGCTTTAATATGGCTTTATACATTTAAAGGAGGTATAAAAACCATAATTTATACAGATGCATTACAAACATTTTTTATGCTTGTTGCTGTAATTATAACCATCACTTTTCTGGCAAATGCATTGGATCTTAACAGTTTTTCGGAAGTATATATTAATGTTACAGAAAGTGCAATGAGTAAAGTATTCTTTTTAGATACGATAAATGACTCTCAGTATTTTATAAAAAGTTTTTTAGCTGGAATGTTTATAGCCATAACTATGACTGGCTTAGACCAAGATATGATGCAAAAAAACCTAACGTGTAAAAACCTTAAAGAAGCTCAAAAGAACATGGTTTCTTTTAGTGTGGTACTAATTTTTGTAAATATATTATTTCTAGTTTTAGGCTTGCTACTTACCCAATATGCTACACAAAACGGAATTAATGCAACTAAAGATGATTTATTCCCAACGATAGCTATGCTTCCTGAAATAGGAATTATAACCTCTGCTTTCTTTTTATTAGGGCTAATAGCAGCTGCGTATTCAAGTGCAGATTCTGCACTTACTTCATTAACAACTTCTTTTTGCATTGACATTATAGAGTTAGACAAAAAACCCAAGGAACAACAGAAAAAAGTTAGGAAGAAGGTTCATGTATTAATTAGTCTAGTCTTGATTTTAGTGATTATTTTATTTAATTCTCTTTTTAAGGATGTTTCGGTAATTTGGGAATTATTTAAAGCGGCTGGCTACACTTATGGTCCATTACTTGGATTGTTTGCATTTGGTATTTTAACAAAATCGCAAATCAAAGATAAATATGTATGGATAATTGCTGTTATAGCTCCTGTTGTATCGTTTATAATTAATCAATACTCGGTAGTTTTACTAAATGGATATCAAATAGGATTCGAAATATTAATCATTAATGGATTGATAACTTTCTTAGGACTAGTACTGATTCGTAGACAACAAAACTAAAGTGCAAACTTCTTCGTATTCAATATTGTTTTCATTTAAAATAGTGTAAAATTCTAGATTTTCGGTTCCAGGATTAAATAATACACGTTTGGGTTTTAACGATACTATGTAGTTATAAAATACTATTTGACGTTTTGGATTTAAATATAAAGTAACTGTATTGATGTTTTCGAACGATTTATTGTTCGTTATAATTTCTACTCCAGCTACGTCCCCAATTATTGATCCAATGGCTAAAACCGGATGTCCTTTATTTACTAATTTATAAATCACTTTATAAGAGTATCTTAAGGGATTTAAACTAGCACCAATCACAAGTGTTTTCTTCATTTATATAAGCTTAAATATAATACTATGTTAAAAATATAACAATAACTATTTACTAGGTATATAAAGCAGAAATATTTCTCTCTTCGTTGCCTGTTTTTTTTAACTGATAGTTCGTGTTAATAACCAAAGTAAAGTAACAAGCACAAAAACAATCTTATTTAAAATTTATTTGAATTAACCACTTGTAATAAGCCCTAAACAGTATTGAAAAAGACTTTTATACCAATGGTTTTTTTTAGCTTTTACGTTACCATCTAATAATAGCACTTGCCCAGGTAAAACCAGAACCAAATGCTGCTAAAACTACTAAATCTCCTTTATTTACTTTTCCTTCTTCCCAAGCTTCAGATAAAGCTATTACAATAGAAGCTGCTGTTGTATTACCGTATTTTTGAATATTATTATAAACCTGATCGTCTCGTAATTTAAATTTCTTCTGTACGAATTGAGAGATTCGTAAATTGGCCTGATGTGGAATAAACATATTGATATCTGCAGGGGTTAAACCATTAGTTAATAAGCCTTCCATTATCACTTCAGAAAAACGAACCACTGCATTCTTAAATACAAAAGTTCCATTCATATAAGGATAATAAGATATATCATCTGGATTATTTAAAATTTCTGGAACCCAATGAGCGATACTTGGCCCTTCTACTGTTAACTCTTTGGCATGCTTCCCTTCACTGTGCAAATGAGTAGATAAGATTCTCCTTTTTTCATCGTCGCTCCTTGTTAAAATTAATGCTCCAGCTCCATCACCAAAAATTACAGAAACTCCTCGCCCACGATCTGAAATATCCAATCCTCCTGAATGAAATTCAGAACCTATCACCAAAATGTTTTTATACATTCCTGTTTTTATAAATTGATCGGCCACTGATAAGGCATATACAAAACCTGAACATTGGTTCCTTACGTCTAAAGCTCCAATAGTTGGTAAATCCAACATATCTTGTATTTGCACTCCACAACCTGGAAAATACATATCGGGACTTAATGTCGCAAAAATGATAAAATCAATATCGTCCTTATCAATACCAGCTTTTGCAATGGCTATTTTGGCAGCTTTTGCACCCATAGATGCAGAAGTTTCATCACTACCTTTTTCAATCCACCTTCGTTCTTTTATACCGGTTCTTTCTTGAATCCACTCATCATTAGTATCCATTAATTTTGAAAGATCCTCATTGGTAACTATATTTTCTGGAACAAAATGTCCCAATCCTGAAATTCTTGATGTGTACATATATTTTATGAGATTAATTTAATATTGGAAGTGGAAAGATAGGTATTAACTCAAAAATGCCGAAGTAATTTGAAAACATAAGTTATGCGCGCATAGTATTTTAAAATCTTATTCTTTTGTCAAGTTGTCAGATACTCAGTTTTGGTACTTTTTTTGAAGGGAAGTGTTTATATAAAATAATTAAAATTTCATAAAAATGAGTAAAGGAACTATTAACGTATCGGTTGACAATATTTTTCCGCTAATTAAGAAGTTTTTATATAGCGATCACGAAATTTTTCTAAGAGAATTAATTTCAAACGCCACAGATGCTACCGTAAAACTAAAGTATTTAACCAACATAGGTGAAGCCAAAGTAGAATATGGCAATCCAATGATTGAAATAAAAATTGACAAAGAAAATAAGAAACTTCATATCATCGACCAAGGAATTGGCATGACAAAAGATGAAATTGAAAAATACATCAATGAAATAGCATTTTCTGGAGCTGAAGAGTTTTTAGAAAAATACAAAGATGAAGCTGGAGATGATAAAGGTATCATCGGTCATTTTGGATTGGGTTTTTATTCTGCTTTTATGGTAGCAGAAAAAGTTGAAATTATTTCAAAAAGTTTTAAAGACGAACCTGCTGTTCATTGGGAATGTGATGGATCTCCAGAATACGTTACCGAAGCCTCAGACAAAACAGATAGGGGTACAGAAATTATCCTTCATATCGCAGACGATTCTTTAGAATTTTTAGAAGATGCGCGTATTACAGAACTACTTACTAAGTATAATAAGTTTATGCCTATTCCAATTAAATTTGGAATGCGTACGGAAACACTTCCAAAGCCTGAAGGTGCAAAAGAAGAAGATCCTGCTCCTACAGAAGAAGTAGATAATATTATTAATAACCCAACTCCAGCTTGGACCAAACAACCTGCAGATTTAAATCCTGATGATTATAAAAGTTTTTACAGAGAATTGTATCCTATGCAATTTGAAGATCCTCTTTTTAACATACACCTTAATGTAGATTATCCTTTTAATCTTACCGGAATTTTATACTTCCCAAAGATGACAAATGATATGAATTCGCAAAAAGATAAAATTCAGTTATATCAAAATCAAGTTTTTGTAACTGATAATGTGGAAGGAATTGTTCCAGAATTTCTAACGATGCTTCGTGGAGTTATTGATTCACCAGACATCCCTTTAAATGTTTCTAGAAGTTACCTTCAAGCAGACGGTGCTGTAAAAAAGATTTCAAGTTACATCACTCGTAAAGTAGCTGATAAACTAAAGAGCTTATTTAATAGCAATAGAGAAGAATTTGAACAAAAATGGAATGACATTAAAATTGTTATTGAATATGGAATGCTTTCTGAAGATAAATTCTTTGAAAAAGCACAAGCTTTTGCTTTATTCCCAACAGTAGATAATACATTTTTTACTATTGAAGAATTAAAAGAAAAAATCAAACCGCTACAAACAGATAAGGATGACAAATTAGTGGTTTTATATGCTTCAAATAAAGACGAACAACACGCTTATATTGATGCAGCAAAAGAAAAAGGATATGAAGTATTGTTTCTAGACTCTCCTATCGTTTCACATTTAATTCAAAAATTAGAATCTACGGAAGAAAATGTAACCTTTGTAAGAGTAGATGGAGATCATATCGACAATTTAATTAAGAAGGATGAGGAACAAATATCTAAGTTAAACGAAGATGAGAAAAAGTCTTTAACCACTATTTTAACTGAGATCATTCCTAAAGATAAATTTACAGTTCAGTTAGAGGCTATGGATAGTAAAGCCAATCCATTTATCATCACACAACCAGAATTTATGCGTCGCATGAAAGAGATGCAACAGTCAGGTGGCGGTGGTGGTATGTTTGGAATGGGTAATATGCCAGATATGTATAATTTAGTAGTCAATACTAATAATGAGTTAATTGGCGAAATACTAACTACTAAAACTGCAAAAAAGAAAGAGCGTTTGGTTAACCAAGCATTAGATTTAGCACGTTTATCACAAAACCTTTTAAAAGGTGAAGAGTTAACCACCTTCATAAAACGAAGTTTTGATATGATTAAATAATCATTTTAAAACTTAAAATTTAAACCTCCTTTTCTTAATTGAAAAGGAGGTTTTTTTATTGTATTTTTAAAAAAATATTGTTTATGTTTCCATGGCATCAATACCTATTAGCTTTATTGTTTATTCTTGGCGGAGCTAATCATTTTAGAACACCAAAAATTTACAAAAAAATAATGCCCTCATATATTCCAGCACATAGTAGTTTGGTACTAGCAACTGGTATTTTTGAAATGATTTTTGGGTTTATGTTAATTACGCAAGAAAGTCAACAAATCGGTGCAATTGGCATCTTAGTATTATTGATACTCTTTATACCAATACATGTTCATATGTTAATAAATAAAGAAGCTTCCTTAAAACTCCCTAGGTGGGTTTTAATTTTAAGAATCCCTCTTCAATTACTATTGATATACTGGGTTTATTTGTATGTTTAATTAGCTGTATATATCATTAAGAATGCTTGCTAATCTAATTCCTCCTTTTTGTAATTGTAGTAAAACAGTATTCATATAATCGTAAGAATACCTATATTTTAGTTTTGCTCCTGGCTCAATATTAATATAAATCTCTTTACAAAGCGCTCTACTATCATACATCCAATCGATAACAGTCCCTCCTGCTATATCGTTTATTTCTTCTTTAGATAAACTATTTTCATTAACTGCTATTTCGGTATACGTCATTCCGTAGCTATCAATCATTTTTGAATCCCAAACCACATGTAAATTAGTTCCATTATTAAACCACTTTACTTTTAAATCATTTCCTCCTTTATCATCTGCCATTCCAACATGCAGGGGCTGGTGTAAATCACCCATAAAATGAATTAACATTTTTAAATAAAATACTTTATCCTCTTTTGAGGAATCACTTTTTTTTAAAACTTCAATACAGGTATTTATTCCAACTATTAAATCACCTTTATGATTTTTGGGATGAACTTCGTAACTGCTATCCAATGGAAAATTCACATAATGCCAAGGACTAAATTTTCTATAGTTTTTATCGCTTTTTATTTCATCACCATAATTAGAAACATAGGCAATTGAGTGCCCATCTAATAATTTATTAATTTCTTTTCTTGCCTTTTTAGAAAGGTATTTTTCAGCAATTTCACCGGTAGCTCTATGTCCTGTTTTACCCCAATCATCTGAAGAATATGACACATACGAGTTCAGGAAAATAAATAATAATAAGATAGGAATTTTTTTCACGGTGAATTATTTTAACACAAAGATACTATTCCTAATTATTAATAACATATTATAAAAAACAATTGAATGTTAAAATTGAAAAAAGTTATATATTGAAATTTATAAAATTCATCATTAAAATGAAATTAAATTTGGTTTTGTTATTCTTGTTTTTTTTCGAAATAATCCCTGCTCAAAACACAACTTTTAATTCAGAAGATTTAAGTATTCAGTCATCCATTCAAGGAACATTACTAATTCCATCAAATAAAAACAAAATTCCTTTAGCAATTATAATTCAAGGCTCTGGCCCTACCGATAGAAACGGAAATCAAAAAAATTTAAAAAACAATTCTTTAAAATATTTAGCGGAAGGACTTTATCATAAAAATATTGCAACTTTTAGATATGATAAGGGATTTTTTAAACAAGTATTAGATGGAACTTTTGATGAAAGAGAAGTCGATTTTAATGATTTTATTAAAGATGCCATTAATGTGGTTGATTATTTTAAAGAAGATCAACGATTCTCAGAACTAATAATTATCGGTCATAGTCAAGGCTCTTTAGTAGGAATGATAGCTGCTCAAGAAAAAAGTGTTTCAAAATTTATTTCATTAGCAGGTGCTGGTCAGGAGATTGACGATGTAGTTATAGATCAATTAAAAAAACAATCTCCAGCATTGGTAGAAAATGCACGAAAATCTTTTGATGACATACGCGTAAATGGGCTTGCTCAAAATTACAGTCCTTTCCTTGCTGCTATTTTTAGGCCTTCACTTCAACCATTTATGATTAGTTGGATGAATTATAATCCTCAAATAGAAATTGCAAAACTTACCATTCCAGTCCTTATCATTAATGGAAATAATGATTTGCAAGTTCAAGTGTCAGAAGCAGAAAAATTAAAAAATGCAAAACCAGATGCAGTATTGGTTATCATCCCAAATATGAATCATCTATTTAAAGAAATAAAAGGCGGTTTAATAGAAAATCAAAAATCATATAATGATGAAGGTTTACCTATTATGAAAAAACTAATTAAAACAATAAAATTATTTATTTTAAAATAAAAAAATGCAAGAAACCACAGAAATAATATTAGATACCACACCTTTATTTACAAATGACACCATTGTTTTTGGACTCTTAATGCTAGCATTGGGTTTTATTTTTTATACAGAATCTAAAACCTCGGGGTTTTGGCATAAATTCTATAAAATTGTACCAGGATTATTTTTAGCATATATGGTCCCAGCTTTATTTACAACCGTTGGACTTATAGCTCCAGAATGGATTACTATAAAAGAAAATGGTGATGTTATAGAAGGTGGTACTAATTTGTATTATGTTGCAAGCAGGTATCTACTTCCTGCAGCATTGGTTTTAATGACATTGAGTATCGATTTAAAAGCAGTATTTAATTTAGGTTGGAAAGCATTGGTTATGTTTTTTACAGGAACTATTGGTATTATCATTGGAGGTCCAATTGCCATTTTATTAATTTCAACTTTTTCACCAGAAACCGTTGGAGGAGTTGGACCAGATGCAGTATGGAGAGGACTATCTACTCTAGCTGGAAGCTGGATAGGTGGAGGTGCCAACCAAACCGCAATGTTAGAGATTTATGGTTATAACCAGAAATTATATGGCGGAATGGTTTTTGTCGATATCGTGGTAGCTAATATCTGGATGGCAATATTACTTATTGGTATTGGTAAGCGAAAAAGAATAAACAAATGGCTTAAAGCAGATACTTCAGCTATTGATAATTTAAAAGAAAAAGTTTCAACATTTACCGAAAAAATAAAACGAAACCCTTCCTTAACAGACTTGATGATTATTGCAGCGATTGCATTTGGATCGGTCAGTATAGCACACTTATTTGCTAGTTTTTTAGCTCCATTTTTTAATGATTTTGTCGCTAATATAGAAAACCCAACGAACAGGAATATATTTACCTTTTTGGGTTCAAAATTTTTCTGGATGATAAGTATCGCAACTCTTATAGCTATACTTTTATCGTTTACCAAAGCTAAAAATTATGAAGGAGCAGGTGCTAGTAAGTTTGGTAGTGTATTTATATATATCCTCGTGGCTAGTATTGGTATGAAAATGGATTTAACTTTAATATTGGACAATACAGGATTAATTTTAATTGGTATTGTCTGGATGAGTATTCATGCAGGATTGCTTATTTTAATTGCAAAAATCATTAAGGCACCCTACTTCTTTTTAGCATTGGGCAGTCAAGCCAATGTGGGAGGTGCAGCTTCTGCTCCTATTGTCGCATCTGCTTTTCATCCATCACTTGCAACCGTAGGTGTTTTATTAGCTGTTTTTGGTTATGCGGTGGGAACTTTAGGGGCAATTATTTGTACTATCTTAATGCAATTGGCAGCAGTTTCATAATGAATTGATTAACAATTAATGCATCTTTGTCTTTCTTAAAATTGATTTAAAATGAATAAATATTTAACACTCTTAACTGTTTTAATTCTATTAATTGCTTGTTCAAGTAATGAAGATAAAATGAAGCTTACAGGGAATGTTAAGGGACTTAAAAAAGGAACTTTATTACTTCAAAAAATACAAGATTCCCTATTAGTTTCTATTGATTCTGTTTCAGTTAATGGTAGTTCTTTATTTAGTTTTCATGAAACAGTCCTGGAACCTGAAATTTATTATTTATACCTACGCTTAGAAAATGGTACTTTAAAAGATGATCGTATTTCATTTTTTGCAGAAGCAAATCCTATCAACATTAGCACTACGTTAACTAATTTTGCAATAGATGCAAAGGTTACTGGATCTAATAATCAAGAAAAATATAAAAACTATAAAAAAATTATTGATCGATACTCTGATAAAAATTTAGAGTTAATTGAACAAAGTTTTAAAGCAACAAAGCAAGGAAATGATTCTTTAGCGAATAAATTAGATAACACTCAAAAATCAATTCTTGCCAAAAAATATTTAGCAACCATAAGTTTTGCTTTATCGAATAAGGACTTTGAAATATCACCTTATTTAATAGTAAGTCATGTAAATGATGCTAAACTTGTTTATTTAGACTCGGTATATAATAATCTTAGCAAAAAAATTAAAGACTCTAAATACGGTAAGGATTTAGAGTCTTTAATACAATCTAGAAAAAATTTAGATAATTAAATTAAGGCGTTAATTTTATCAATTAATTTCCTTCCTTTTTCTTCTAACTCTTGATTAATTTCTTTAAAATGTTGTTTACTATTTTCTACATTTTTAAGATTAATTTTTGCAATTAATTCGTCAAAAACATTAATTGCTTCATCAATAATTGCTTCAGAATTTTTCGTTTCTTTTTTTGGATTTGTTAGCTCCCATAAATAAACAGCTTCAATGATATCTCCTAATACGTAGTTGATGTCTTTTTTTAAATCGCGTATATTTGCCATAGTATTTTTTAATTTTTGCAAAAGTACTACATTTTCAATCCATTAGGGGACATAAACTTCTAAAAATATTGCAGATTTTGATATAATTTCAATATTCTTAATTAATTACCGGTGTATACTACAAAATTTCTTGGAGTTTCATATAAAGTTACAGACAGCTTAAACCTACCTAAAAGCTTAGCATTTAATTTATCCCAAATTAATACAGCTATATTTTCCATGGTAGGATTCAAATTTTTAAACTCTGGGACATCTAAATTTAAATTTTTATGATCCAAATAATCTTCAACTTCTTCTTTAATAATATTTTTTAATTCTACAATGTCGATTAAAAAACCTGTCTCTTGATTAATAGTTCCGGTCACACCAACTTCTAGCTCATAATTATGGCCATGAAAATTTGGGTTATTACATTTTCCAAAGACAGCATTATTTTTTTCATCATCCCAATCGGATCTATATAAACGGTGTGCTGCGTTGAAATGAGATTTTCTATATACTGTTAAACTCATATGGATTGGTGTTTATAAAATTTATCAAATATAATCTTAAACCAAGCAGTATAACTATTTGGTCTTTCTTTTATGTCTTTTTTAACATCATCTAAAAGCATCCATTTCCAAGATGCAACTTCTTCTATGTTTATAATTGGCTCACCATTAAATTTACCAACTAATATGTGGTCGTATTCATATTCTGTAAGTCCATTATCAAAGGGAGCTTTATATATAAAAGATGTAGTTTCTGAAAGTTCTGTTATAAAACCCATTTCTTCTTGCAACCTACGTTTTCCAGCACCTATGTTACTTTCTCCATTACGTTGGTGGCTACAACAAGTATTGGTCCATAAACCTGGAGAATGATATTTTTCTAATGCTCTTTGTTGAAGCATCAATTCATTTTTATCATTAAAAACAAAAACTGAAAATGCCCTATGAAGAACTGCTTTTTCATGCGCTTCTTGTTTTGGCATAAGCCCAATTTGTTCATCTTTTTCATTTACAAGTATCACTTGTTCTTCAAGTTTCATAACATATTCATTTTCTTCAAAAATACAAAACGAAGTGCTATAAAAAAAAGCGCTTAATAAAGATATTAAATACTTTTTAAACTAAAGGGCAGGTTATTGTGTTTAATTTTGTGGCTAAATATATTCGAAATATTAAAAATTTGCTATTTACAAACAGTAAAACAACTCGTATATTTGCCAAAATAAACTGAAAAAGTATGTCACTACCAAGTGAAATAAAAAGAAGAAGAACCTTTGGCATTATATCACATCCAGATGCTGGAAAAACCACATTAACTGAAAAACTTTTATTATTTGGGGGTGCTATTCAGGAAGCAGGTGCAGTAAAATCAAATAAAGTTAAAAAAGGAGCAACTAGTGATTTTATGGAAATTGAACGGCAAAGAGGGATCTCTGTCGCAACTTCTGTTTTAGCTTTTGAGTATGAAGGAATAAAAATAAATATACTTGATACTCCAGGTCACAGAGATTTTGCAGAAGACACTTTTAGAACACTAACAGCAGTAGATAGTGTTATTGTGGTTATAGATGTTGCAAAAGGTGTAGAAGAACAAACTGTTAAGTTAGTAGAAGTTTGTAGAATGCGAAACATACCAATAATTGTTTTTATTAATAAACTAGATAGAGAAGGTAAAGATGCTTTTGAACTATTAGATGAAATTGAACAAAAATTAAATCTAACGGTAACACCTATGAGTTTTCCAATAGGTATGGGTTACGATTTTAAAGGTATTTATAATATTTGGGAAAAGAATGTTAATTTATTTAGTGGTGATAGCAGAAAAAACATTGAAGAAACCATCAGTATTGATAATATTAATAACACTCAATTAAATGAATTAATTGGTGATAATACTGCAAATTCCTTGCGGGAAGATGTTGAATTAGCTACTGAAGTATACCCTCCTTTTTCACAAGAAGATTATTTAAATGGAGATTTACAACCTGTGTTTTTTGGATCTGCATTAAATAATTTTGGGGTTAGAGAACTTTTAGATTGCTTTATTGAAATTGCTCCTACACCGAGACCTAAAGAAAGTGATACTCGGTTAGTAAAACCTGAAGAAAGTGATTTTAGCGGATTTGTATTTAAAATACACGCAAATATGGATCCAAAACATCGGGATCGCTTGGCATTTGTAAAAATTGTTTCAGGGACCTTTAATAGAAATACCCCTTACTTACATGTAAGAAATAATAAAAAAATGAAATTTTCTAGTCCCAATGCTTTTTTTGCTGAACGCAAAGAAATCGTTGATGTTTCTTATCCTGGTGATATTGTAGGCTTGCATGACACTGGTAATTTTAAAATTGGTGATACCTTAACTCAAGGTGAACTCATGAAATACAAAGGGATTCCAAGTTTTTCGCCAGAACACTTTAAATACATAAACAATGTAGATCCTTTAAAAAGCAAACAATTAGCAAAAGGAATTGACCAATTAATGGATGAGGGAGTTGCACAATTATTTGTTTTAGAATTAAACGGAAGAAAAGTAATAGGTACCGTAGGTGCATTACAGTTTGAAGTTATCCAATATCGATTGGAACATGAATACTCTGCTAAATGCTCATATGAAAATTTAAATGTTTTTAAAGCTTGTTGGGTTGAAATTAAACATTCAGATCCTGAACAATTAAAAGAATTTAAAAGAGTAAAATCACGCTTTCTGGCAATAGATAAAAGAGGCCAATTGGTTTTCTTTGCAGATTCTGCTTTTACCTTACAAATGACACAATCTAAATATTCAAAAGTAAAATTGCATTTTGTAAGTGAATTTTAATTAAAAAGGATTTGATTCTTTAGAGAATCAAATCCTTTTTAATTTTATGCTTCACCAGTTGGTCCAAAATTTAATGGAATTGGAGCCTGCTCAAAATCTTTTATTTTTCCATGAGCGTTTTCAAAACGTTTCACATTATCATTTAAAGCTTTTAAAAACCGTTTCGCGTGTTGTGGTGTTAATACAATTCGAGACTTTACTTTACTTTTTGGAACTCCAGGCATAATGGTAATAAAATCTACTACAAATTCAGATTGAGAATGATTAATTATAGCTAGGTTACTATAAATACCTTGTGCTATTTTTTCATCCAATTCAATATTTATTTGACCTTTCTTATTTTTAATTGAATCTGACATCTTTATATTATTTTGTTTATACAAAGGTATAAATCTGTTATTAGTTTAAACACAAAATCCCGTTAGAAATCGGGATTTTGAATAAAATATACTATTTCAGCTTTAAAAGCTGCTTGTTATATTAATTATAATTCATTTCTTGCTTCTCACTAGTCATTTCTTCCAACTCTGATTTAGAACCTACGAGAATAGTTTGATATTTACGCATTCCTGTTCCCGCTGGTATTCTATGACCTACAATAACATTTTCTTTCAATCCTTCAAGTGTATCCACTTTACCATTTACAGCTGCTTCGTTTAATACTTTAGTAGTTTCCTGAAAGGAAGCTGCAGAAATAAACGATTTAGTTTGCAATGAAGCACGTGTAATACCCTGTAAGATTGGAGTTGCTGTAGCTGGCACTGCATCTCTAGTCACAACAAGCTGTTTGTCTGTTCTTTTAAGAATTGAATTCTCGTCACGTAATGCTCTAGACGAAATCATTTGTCCTTCTTTTAGTGTTTCAGAATCTCCTGCACTCTCAACTATTTTCATTCCAAATATTTTATCATTTTCTTCGATAAAATCAAATTTATGAGCTAATTGATTTTCTAGGAACAAAGTATCACCTGAATCAACAAGTCTAACTTTACGCATCATTTGACGTACTACTACCTCAAAGTGCTTATCGTTAATTTTTACACCTTGTAATCGATATACTTCTTGCACTTCGTTTACTAAGTATTGCTGTACAGCTGATGGCCCTTTAATATTTAGAATATCTAATGGTGTAATTGATCCGTCAGATAATGGCATTCCTGCACGTACAAAATCATTTTCTTGTACTAAAATCTGATTTGATAATTTCACTAAATATCTTTTAATATCACCAAATTTAGTTTCCACTATAATCTCACGATTACCACGCTTAATTTTACCAAATGAAACCACACCATCTACTTCACTTACTACAGCAGGATTAGAAGGGTTCCGAGCTTCAAACAATTCCGTTACACGAGGAAGACCCCCAGTGATATCACCTGCTTTAGATGATTTACGTGGAATCTTAACTAAGATATTACCAATTTTCACAATTTCACCATCATCTACCATAAGGTGAGCTCCAACCGGAAGGTTATAAGAACGAATTATTTCATCATTCTTACCCATTATTAATAGGGTTGGAATTTTCTTTTTATCCCTAGATTCAGAGATAACTTTTTCTTGGAAACCGGTTTGCTCATCAACTTCAACTTGATACGTAATACCTTGTTCTAAGTTTTCGTATTGAATTTTACCAGAAAATTCAGAAATAATTACACCGTTAAATGGATCCCATTGACAAACAATATCTCCATTTTTAAGATTCGAACCATTTTTAACAAAAATGTGTGAACCGTAAGGAATATTATTTGTACTAAGTGTAATACCTGTTTTCTTATCTTTTAATTTAACTTCTGAAGTTCTAGAAATTACTACATCAACGGCATTACCTTCTTTATCTTTACTTTTTACAGTTTTAAGATCTTCTATTTCAGCAACTCCATCAAACTTCACTGTTAACTTATTCTCTTCCGAAATATTACCTGCAACACCACCAACGTGGAATGTACGAAGTGTTAACTGAGTACCTGGTTCTCCAATAGATTGCGCAGCTACTACACCAACAGCTTCACCCATTTGAACCATTTTATTAGTAGCTAAATTTCTACCATAACAAGTTGCACAAATTCCTTTTTTAGCTTCACAAGTTAATGCTGAACGCACCTCTACAGATTCTATAGGTGATGCTTCAATTTTTTTAGCTATTTCATTGGTAATGTGATCTCCAGTAGCTACAAATAATTCCTCTGTTAAGGGATCATACACATCGTGTAAAGAAGTACGACCAACTATTCTTTCTGCTAAAGTCTCTACTACTTCTTCATTTTTCTTTAATGGAGAAACATCAATACCTCTTAGGGTACCACAGTCATGAATGTTAACAATTACATCCTGCGATACATCCACCAGTCTACGAGTTAAGTATCCTGCATCGGCTGTTTTTAATGCCGTATCCGCAAGACCCTTACGAGCACCGTGAGTAGAGATAAAATATTCAAGAATTGATAATCCTTCCTTAAAGTTAGAAAGAATTGGGTTTTCAATAATTTCACCACCACCTGCAGTAGATTTTTTAGGCTTTGCCATTAATCCACGCATACCTGTTAACTGACGAATTTGTTCTTTAGATCCCCTTGCACCAGAATCAAGCATCATATATACAGAATTAAAACCTTGCTTGTCTTCGCGAATTCGCTTCATAGACAATTCAGTTAATTCTGCATTGGTTGCTGTCCAGATATCAATTACTTGATTGTATCTTTCATTGTTAGTAATAAGCCCCATATTATAGTTTCCTATAACAGCATCTACTTGACTATTGGCTTTTTCAATCATTCCAGTTTTTTCCTCAGGAATAATAATATCACCTAAACTAAAAGACAATCCACCTTCAAAAGCAAATTTATATCCTAATGTTTTAATTTCATCTAAGAAATCTGCAGTTATAGGAACTGAAGTTACTCTAAGAATATCACCAATAATATCTCTAAGAGATTTTTTTGTTAATACTTCATTAATATAACCTGCTGCTTCTGGAACATTTTCATTAAAAATTACTCTACCAACAGTAGTTGTAATTATTTGGTAAACCAATTCTCCTGCTTCGTTAAAATCTTTAGTTCTGATTTTAATCTCCGCATTTAATTCTACTTGTTTTTCATTATATGCTATAATTACTTCTTCAGCAGAATAGAATGTGATTCCTTCTCCAATAACTTTATAATCTTTTGTAGATTTTTTAAGCTTGGTCATATAGTAGAGGCCCAATACCATATCCTGAGATGGCACAACTACTGGTTGACCATTTGCAGGATTTAAAATATTATGAGAACCTAGCATTAATAATTGTGCTTCTAAAATTGCTTCTGGTCCAAGTGGCAAGTGGACCGCCATTTGATCACCATCAAAATCTGCATTAAATGCAGTACAAGCTAATGGGTGTAATTGGATTGCTTTTCCTTCAATTAATTTTGGTTGAAACGCTTGAATACCTAGACGGTGAAGCGTAGGAGCACGGTTTAATAATACAGGATGTCCTTTTAAAACATTCTCTAAAATATCCCATACAACTGGTTCCTTTTTATCTATAATTTTCTTTGCAGATTTAACTGTTTTTACAATTCCTCTTTCAATTAGTTTTCTAATAATAAAAGGTTTATAAAGTTCTGAAGCCATCCCTTTAGGGATGCCACACTCAGATAATTTTAATTCTGGTCCAACAACTATTACCGAACGTGCTGAATAATCCACACGTTTACCCAATAAGTTTTGACGGAAACGACCTTGTTTACCTTTTAAAGAATCTGATAAAGATTTTAAAGGACGGTTAGAATCTGTTTTTACTGCTGAAGATTTGCGTGTATTATCAAATAATGAATCTACTGACTCTTGAAGCATACGCTTCTCGTTACGCAAAATTACTTCAGGAGCTTTAATCTCCATTAATCGCTTAAGTCGGTTATTTCTAATAATTACTCTTCGGTAAAGATCATTTAAATCAGAAGTTGCAAAACGACCACCATCAAGAGGTACTAAAGGTCGTAATTCTGGCGGAATAATTGGCACCACCTTCATAATCATCCATTCTGGTTTGTTTACTCTGTTTTTATTAGATTCACGAAGCGCTTCAACAACTTGCAAACGTTTTAATGCTTCCGTTTTACGTTGTTTTGAAGTTTCATTATTTGCTTTGTGACGCAATTCAAAAGATAAATCATCTAAATTGATTCTTCTTAATAAATCAATTAAACATTCAGCTCCCATTTTAGCGATGAATTTCTCTGGATCTTCATCATCTAAATATTGGTTTTCTTGTGGGAGTGCTTCTAAAATAGTTAGGTATTCTTCTTCTGTTAAGAAATCCATTTTTTGAACTGGTTCTCCTTCTTCATTCATGGCATTACCTGGTTGAATAACCACATAACGCTCATAATAAATAATCATATTTAATTTCTTAGATGGCAATCCAAGAAGGTACCCTATTTTATTAGGTAAAGAACGGAAGTACCAAATGTGAGCAACAGGAACCACTAAATTAATGTGTCCTACTCTATCACGACGTACTTTCTTTTCAGTTACTTCTACACCACAACGGTCACAAACGATTCCCTTGTAACGTATTCTTTTATATTTTCCACAGGCACATTCGTAATCTTTGATAGGTCCGAATATACGCTCACAAAATAAACCATCACGTTCTGGTTTGTGAGTACGGTAGTTAATTGTTTCAGGTTTTAATACTTCTCCGCGAGATTCAGCTAAAATCGCCTCTGGTGAAGAAAACCCAATCGAAATTTTGTTAAATTTCTTCGCTACTATTTCTTTATTTCTTGCCATAATGCTATGTACTATGCTTTGTAAAGTTAAAATTGAAGTTTTTAGGCTTCAGCAAGTCTTTAATGACTTTATGATCCCCGCTTTCAAGGGGATTAATTTATTCCTCTAGTCTAATGTCAAGTCCAAGACCTTTTAATTCGTGCATTAACACGTTAAAAGATTCTGGAAGTCCTGGTTCTGGCATTGCTTCACCTTTTACGATTGCTTCGTAAGTTTTAGCTCTACCAACAACATCATCAGATTTCACTGTCAATATTTCTCTAAGGGTACTGGAAGCTCCATAAGCTTCTAATGCCCAAACTTCCATCTCACCAAAACGTTGACCACCAAATTGTGCTTTACCACCAAGAGGTTGTTGTGTAATTAATGAATAAGGTCCAATAGAACGAGCGTGCATTTTATCATCAATCATATGACCTAACTTAATCATATAAATAACTCCAACGGTAGCTTTTTGATCAAATCGTTGACCAGTTCCACCATCATATAAATAGGTATGCCCAAATTCTGGAACTCCAGCTTTTTCTGTTAAAGCTGTAATTTCATCAATGGTTGCACCATCAAAAATTGGTGTTGCATATTTCTGACCTAATTTTTGACCAGCCCATCCAAGAACTGTTTCATAAATTTGACCAATATTCATACGAGAAGGTACCCCTAATGGATTTAAAACGATATCTACTGGCGTTCCGTCTTCTAAGAAAGGCATATCTTCTTCACGTACAATACGCGCTACAATACCTTTATTACCATGACGTCCCGCCATTTTATCCCCTACTTTAAGTTTACGTTTTTTAGCAACATATACTTTTGCAAGTTTTAAAATACCAGACGGTAATTCATCTCCAACAGAAATAGCAAATTTCTCACGACGAAGATTACCTTGCAAATCGTTTTCTTTAATCTTATAATTATGCATTAAATCTTCAACTAAAACATTTGTTTCTGCATTAGTTGTCCAAGTCCCACCTGTTAAATGTGTATAATCATCTATTTCATTTAACATTTTTAAGGTATACTTTTTACCTTTTGGAAAAACAACTTCTCCAAGGTCGTTAACAACACCTTGAGCTGTTTTACCTGAAATAATTGTAAATAATTTTTCAACAAGAATATCTCTAAGGTCATCGAATTTTTTATAAAACTCGTCTTCTAATAAAGCAATTTCTTCTTTATTTTGAGCTCTCATTTGCTTATCCTTAACTGAACGTGCAAATAATTTTTTATTAATAACAACACCATGTAATGAAGGAGAAGCTTTTAAAGAAGCATCTTTTACATCACCAGCTTTGTCACCAAAAATTGCACGAAGTAATTTTTCTTCAGGAGTTGGATCACTTTCTCCTTTTGGAGTAATTTTTCCAATTAATATATCACCTGGTTTTACTTCTGCTCCAATGCGAATCATTCCATGTTCATCAAGGTCTTTAGTAGACTCTTCAGAAACATTAGGAATGTCATTTGTAAGTTCTTCGTTACCTAATTTAGTATCTCTAACTTGTAATGAATATTCATCTATATGAATAGAAGTAAATATATCGTCACGAACTACTTTTTCAGAAATTACAATTGCATCCTCAAAGTTATACCCTTTCCAAGGCATAAAGGCTACTTTCATATTTCTACCTAAAGCTAATTCACCAGCTTCAGTAGCATATCCTTGACATAAAACTTGACCTTTCTCAACTCTATCACCTTTTTGAACAATAGGTTTCAAGTTAATAGAAGTGCTTTGATTTGTTTTTCTAAACTTAATTAATTTGTAAGTTTTTGAATCTCCATCAAAACTAACTAACTGCTCATCTTCCGTACGATCGTACTTAATAGTAATTTCATTAGCATCAACATATTCAATAACTCCAGCGCCTTCTGCATTTATTAATACACGCGAATCTGAGGCAACCTGACGTTCCAAACCTGTTCCAACAATAGGAGACTCTGCTCTCATTAATGGTACTGCTTGACGCATCATATTAGATCCCATTAATGCACGGTTCGCATCATCATGTTCTAAGAAAGGAATTAAAGATGCTGATATGGATGAGATTTGATTTGGTGCAACATCCGTATAGTGTATATCTTTAGATTCCACTACTGGAAAATCACCTTCCATACGAGCAATAACTTTTTCCTTATTTATGGTGCCATCGTCAGCGATATCAATGTGTGCTTGTGCAATTAATTTATCTTCTTCTTCTTCAGCAGAAAGATAAATTGGTTCACTTTTTAAATCGATAACTCCATTTTCAACCTTACGGTAAGGAGTTTCTAAAAAACCTAAATAGTTTACTTTTGCATACACAGAAAGAGAAGATATTAATCCAATATTCGGTCCTTCAGGAGTTTCAATTGGGCAAAGTCTTCCGTAGTGGGTAAAGTGAACATCACGTACCTCAAAACCAGCTCTCTCTCTAGAAAGACCACCAGGGCCCAGTGCAGAAAGACGACGTTTGTGAGTAATTTCAGCAATTGGATTGGTTTGATCCATAAACTGAGATAATTGATTAGTACCAAAAAATGAATTAATAACAGAAGATAGTGTCTTTGCGTTAATTAAATCAATTGGAGTAAAAACTTCATTATCACGAACGTTCATACGCTCTCTAATAGTACGAGCCATACGAGCTAAACCAACACCAAATTGAGAAGAAAGCTGTTCACCTACTGTACGTACACGACGGTTTGATAAGTGATCAATATCATCAATCTCAGCTTTTGAGTTAATAAGTTCGATCAAGAATTTAATTATGGTGATAATATCTTCTTTGGTAAGAACTAACTTATCCATTGGAATATCAAGACCTAATTTTTTATTCATTCTAAATCGACCTACATTTCCAAGATTGTAACGTTGGTCACTAAAAAACAACTTATTAATAATTCCACGCGCTGTCTCTTCATCAGGCGGCTCTGCATTACGTAATTGTCTATATATATGTTCCACCGCTTCTTTTTCAGAATTGGTTGGATCTTTTTGAAGCGTATTATGAATAATTGCATAATCAGCTTGTAAATTATCTTCTTTGTGTAGAAGTATTGTTTTAGAACCAGATTCAATAATCTCTTCGATATGATCTTTTTCAAGAATAGTATCACGGTCAAGTATAATTTCATTTCTTTCGATAGAAACAACTTCACCAGTATCCTCATCAACAAAATCCTCATGCCATGTCTTTAAAACACGTGCAGCTAATTTTCTTCCTAAATATTTTTTAAGACCAGTTTTTGATGCTTTTACTTCTTCTGCTAAGTCAAATATTTCTAGAATATCCTTATCTCTTTCAAAACCGATTGCACGGAAAAGCGTAGTAACTGGTAATTTTTTCTTTCTATCGATATAAGCGTACATTACTTGGTTTATATCGGTAGCAAATTCAATCCAAGAACCTTTAAAAGGTATTACTCTTGCTGAATATAATTTCGTTCCATTTGCATGAAATGATTGACCAAAGAAAACACCAGGTGAACGGTGTAGTTGAGAAACAACAACACGTTCTGCACCATTAACAACGAAAGTTCCGTTTGGAGTCATGTAAGGTATAGTCCCTAAATAAACATCTTGAACGATTGTTTCAAAATCTTCATGCTCTGGGTCAGTACAATATAATTTTAAACGAGCTTTTAAGGGTACACTATAAGTTAATCCACGCTCAATACACTCCTGGATGGAATACCTTGAAGGATCTACAAAATAATCTAAAAACTCTAATACAAATTGATTTCTGGTATCGGTAATCGGGAAATTTTCCAAAAAGGTTTTGTAAAGACCTTCTGTTTCTCTTCTATCGGATTTGGTTTCCAATTGAAAAAAATCTTGAAAAGATTTAATTTGAATATCCAAAAAATCTGGATAATCAGGCTTATTCTTTACTGTGGAAAAATTCAATCTTTCAGTTTGCGTTGCTGACATCTATGGACGAATTTTAATTATAATAAAACAGTGAACGCGTATAATAAATGGTGAAACCATTATATACGCAAAATGGTTTAGGTCTATTCCTTCAATAGGAAAGACCTAAACCTTAAGGTTTGGCGCGTTGTGAGCTTACTTAAGCTCAACCTCTGCTCCAGCTTCTTCTAACTGTGCTTTTAAAGCTTCAGCTTCATCTTTTGCTACACCTTCTTTAATTGGAGATGGAACATTATCAACTAATCCCTTAGCGTCTTTAAGACCTAATCCAGTAAGTTCTTTAACAAGTTTTACAACTGCTAACTTAGACCCACCTGGAGCTGTAAGAATTACGTCGAATTCTGATTTTTCTTCTACGGCTTCTCCACCAGCAGCAGCACCACCAGCAGCAACAGCTACTGCAGCTGCAGCAGGCTCTATACCGTATTCTTCTTTTAATATTCCTGCTAACTCATTAACTTCTTTTACTGTTAAGTTAACTAATTTTTCTGCGAAATCTTTTAAATCTGCCATTTTCTATCGTTTTAAGTAATTTAATTTTTATAATTTAATTTATGAGTGCTAATATTTTATCCTTCTCTTTCAGATAAGGTCTTAACAATACCTGCAATTGTTCCTCCACTAGATTTAAGTGCAGAAATAACATTCTTAGCAGGAGACTGTAATAATCCAATAATCTCTCCAATAAGTTCGTCTTTAGACTTGATATTAACTAGTGTATCTAATTGATCATCTCCAACATATATTGCTTCTTCAATGAATGCTCCTTTAAGTACAGGCTTATCAGATTTTTTTCTGAACGCCTTAATAACTTTTGCGGGTGCATTGCTAGTTTCCGCAAGCATAATTGATGTATTTCCTTTAAGAATATCTGGTAATTCACCAAAATCCTTGTCAGAACTTTCCATTGCTTTTTTAAGCAATGTATTTTTTACGACTTCTAACTTAACTCCAGCTTTGTAACAAGCCCTTCTTAAGTTACTCGTATCTCCTGCATTAAGACCCGATATGTCAGCTAAATAAATAGTTGCGCTATCAGCTAACTGTGCAGTTAAATTTTCTATTACTTGTGATTTTTCTTCTCTTGTCATAAGTTCTAAATTTTACTACTCAGCAAATCTTTTTGTATCAATCTCAATACTTGGACTCATAGTACTCGACATAAAAATGCTTTTAATATAAATTCCTTTTGAAGATTGAGGTTTCAATTTTACAAGGGTTGTTAATAATTCTTTTGCGTTTCCTTCAATTTTATCAGCACCGAAAGATGCTTTTCCAATTGCAGCGTGAACAATACCAGTTTTTTCTACTTTAAAGTCGATTTTACCAGCTTTCACATCGGAAACAGCCTTAGCAACATCCATTGTTACTGTACCAGTTTTTGGGTTAGGCATTAATCCACGAGGTCCTAAAACACGTCCTAGAGGTCCTAATTTTCCCATTACACTTGGCATCGTCACAATAACGTCGACATCTGTCCATCCTCCTTTTATTTTATCGAGGTACTCATCTAAACCAACATAATCCGCTCCAGCTTCTTTAGCTTCCGCTTCTTTATCTGGAGTAACTAATGCCAATACTTTAACGTCTTTACCTGTACCATGTGGTAAGGTAACAACGCCACGTACCATTTGATTAGCTTTTCGTGGATCTACGTTTAGACGCACTGCTAAATCAACAGATGCATCAAAATTTACGCTGGTGATTTCTTTTATTAAAGCAGATGCATCCGCAACGTTATAAACCTTTCCAGGTTCAACTTTTGCTTGAGCTTCCTTTTGCTTTTTTGTTAATCTTGCCATTTTATAGATTCTTTTTTTGGATTAAAAAGGGGATTTACCACCTTTTACATTCACTCCCATTGATCTCGCAGTACCAGCTACCATCTTCATTGCAGATTCTATGCTAAATGCATTTAAATCTGGCATTTTATCTTCAGCAATTGCTTTTACTTGATCCCAGGTTATTTTTGCTACTTTCTTTACATGTGGCTCACCAGAACCTTTTTTAACTTTGGCGGCTTCTAGGATTTGTACTGCAGCTGGAGGTGTTTTAATAACAAAATCAAAAGATTTGTCTTTAAACACTGTAATCGCAACTGGTAATACTTTTCCTTGCTTATCTTGAGTTCTAGCATTAAATTGCTTACAGAACTCCATAATATTCACGCCGGCAGCACCTAAAGCGGGTCCAACTGGTGGTGATGGGTTAGCAGCTCCACCTCGAACTTGTAACTTTACTACTTTATCTACTTCTTTTGCCATCTTTTAATTTTAATTAATTTTATTTTTTCTTCGGTGGAAGCCCAAGAAAAAACTATTTATAGCGTGCAACAATTAAACTTTTTCAACTTGCATAAAACTTAATTCTAATGGTGTTTTTCTTCCGAATATTTTAACCATTACTTCAAGCTTACGTTTTTCTTCAAATATTTTTTCGACAGTTCCATTAAATCCATTAAAAGGACCGTCTATAACCTTAATAGTTTCTTCAATACTATAAGGTATATTTACATTTTCATCTTTAACAGATAACTCATCAACCTTACCTAACAATCTGTTCACTTCTGTTTGTCTTAGTGGAACAGGATCTCCTCCTTTTACCTCACCTAGAAAACCGATTACTCCGTTTACAGATTTTATAATATGAGGTATCTCTCCTACTAAATCTGCTTGAACCATTATATAACCAGGAATAAATACTTTTTCCTTGGTTATTTTTTTTCCATCACGAATTTGAACCACATTCTCAGTAGGAACCAAAATTTGTTCAATAAAATCCTGAAGATTTAATCTAACAATCTCAGACTCTATATAATCTTTAATTTTGTTTTCCTTTCCACTTACAGAACGAATAACATACCACTTTTTTGCACTTTTAACTTCAGTCATCTATAAATATTAAGACTTGATCCATTCAAAGTATCTACTAATAACACCACTAAATACAGTGTCAATTCCAAAAACAAGTAAAGCTAACACTACAGAAAATGCTGCAACAATAACTGTTAAACGCTGCGCTTCAGACCATGTAGTCCAAGTAACATGATTTTTAAGTTCATTATACGACTCTTTGATGTAGTTTATCATTTTTTACTTATTTTATTAATTCTACATAAAAAATTGTTTTGTCTACAATTTCATATTTTGCACGGGTTGAGAGACTCGAACTCACGACACCTGGTTTTGGAGACCAGTGCTCTACCAACTGAGCTAAACCCGTTTCTTTAAGCAATTTTTTTACTCTACCCGTTATAAAAGTCAAGGCGTCCCGATATAATCAGGACACCTTAAAAAACTTTTAATGTATTATTTAGTCTAGTATTTCAGTAACCTGACCTGCACCTACTGTTCTACCACCCTCACGGATTGCAAAACGAAGACCAACATTCATTGCAATTGCCTGAAGCAATTCAACGTGTATTGTTAAGTTATCACCTGGCATTACCATTTCAACTCCGTCAGGAAGCATAATTGTTCCTGTTACATCGGTAGTACGAACATAAAACTGTGGACGGTAGTTATTATGGAATGGAGTATGACGTCCACCTTCTTCTTTTTTAAGAACATAAACCTCTGCTTTAAATTTAGCATGAGGAGTAACAGAACCTTGCTTACAGATTACCATTCCTCTTCTAATATCTTCTTTAGCAATACCTCTTAGTAATATACCTGCATTATCTCCAGCTTCACCTCTATCTAAGATTTGACGGAACATTTCAATACCAGTAATAGTTGAAGTTAATTTTTCAGCTCCCATACCAATAATATCTACAGAATCTCCAGTATTTGCAATACCAGTCTCAATACGACCTGTTGCTACTGTTCCACGACCTGTAATTGAGAATACATCCTCAATTGGCATTAAGAAAGGCTTATCAACTTCTCTTAAAGGCTCTTCAATCCATGCATCAACAGCCTCCATAAGCTCCAATACTGAATCAACCCATTTTTTCTCACCATTTAATGCACCTAATGCAGAACCTGCAATAACAGGCCCATTATCACCATCATATTCGTAAAAACTTAAAAGCTCACGAACTTCCATTTCAACTAATTCGATTAATTCTTCATCATCAACCATATCCACTTTATTCATGAATACAACCATGCGAGGAATTCCTACCTGACGTCCTAAAAGGATATGCTCACGAGTCTGGGGCATTGGACCATCTGTAGCAGCTACTACAAGAATAGCACCATCCATTTGAGCAGCACCAGTTACCATGTTCTTTACGTAATCCGCGTGACCTGGACAGTCAACGTGAGCGTAATGACGATTAGCTGTTGCGTATTCAACGTGAGAAGAGTTAATTGTTATACCTCTTTCTTTTTCTTCTGGAGCATTATCAATTTGATCAAAAGATGTTGCCTTAGAATGACCTGCATCTGATAATACTTTTGTAATAGCTGCAGTTAATGTTGTTTTACCGTGATCTACATGTCCTATTGTACCAACATTCAAATGTGGTTTCGACCGATCGTAAGTTTCTTTTGCCATTTTGTATTTATTTAATCTTAGTTATATATTAGTACCTATTAAAATACATTATCATAATTGAGCCAATGTTGGGAATTGAACCCAAGACCTCTTCCTTACCAAGGAAACGCTCTACCCCTGAGCTACACCGGCTTAAAGATTTTTTTTCGTTTTTATTAAAGCAATAAAAAATCCTCTGCCTTAGCAGGAATATTAGAGCGGGAGACCAGGTTCGAACTGGCGACATTCAGCTTGGAAGGCTGACGCTCTACCAACTGAGCTACTCCCGCTTTTTATATTTGAAATTTCTTTCAAAAAACATTTCAATACTTAGATATTTTCAAGGCACCACACAAAAATTAAAAACTTCTGTGGGGAGAGCAGGATTCGAACCTGCGAAGACGTAGTCAGCAGATTTACAGTCTGCCCTCGTTGGCCGCTTGAGTATCTCCCCTTAATTTAATATCTATTTTAAAGAACTTTTTTAAGCTTATCCATTGGAAAACAATCCCAACAACACACTCAAAATTAAATTTTTCAAAGAGCCGATGGAGGGACTCGAACCCACGACCTGCTGATTACAAATCAGCTGCTCTAGCCAGCTGAGCTACATCGGCTTTCGGCTTACTTTTTACTTAAAAAACCCCCGATATTTCTAACGGACTGCAAATGTATATAAATTATTTTTTTTACAAAACTTTTTTTGAGTAATATTCTTAATATTTTTCAGTTTTTCATCTAATCATTGTATTTCCCTTTACAAATAAGACTTTTACAAATTTAAAATTATTATTTTTATTCAAAAAACATCATAAAAACCTTATTCTTATGTATTTCAATGTATATTTCTGAACTATTTTACTTAGAATTTCTCGGATGAGCGTTTTTATAAACTTGTTGTAACTTTGAAATACTATTATTTGCATAAATTTGGGTGGATGCTAAACTAGAGTGACCCAACAACTCTTTTACCGATTTTATATCCGCTCCTTCGTTTAACAAGTGAGTTGCAAATGAATGTCTTAATATATGAGGGCTTTTTTTAACTTTCTCTGATGCTTTACTAAAATAATTATTAATTACTCTGTAAACCAATGTCTCATAAACCTTAGCTCCTTTTTCAGTGAGCAACAAATAATGGACATCTTTAATAGAACTCAAACTTTTTCTGTAATCTATATAGGAAGCAATCGTATTTAAAGCGGATGGCAATAGCGGAATTATTCGTTCTTTATTTCTTTTACCAAGAACTTTAATAGTTTTTTGAGAATCTGAAATATCGTTTAATTTTAAATTTACCAACTCTCCACGTCTCATTCCTGTAGAATAAAAAAGTTCTACTATTAATTTATTTCGCAGACCCAGAAAACTATCTTCCTCTTTTAATATTTCTAAAACATCTTCTATTTCTTTTTCTGAAAATGGAACTTGTAATTTTTTAGCTGTTTTTAACACCTTATGTTTTAGCAATGGACTTACTTCAATATCTCCTATCTTTAAAAGAAACTTATAATAAGTTCTTAAAGAAGAAATTTTACGATTAATAGTTCTATTAGAAACTCCGTCGCCTACTAATTTTACAATCCAACTTCTTATTATAGCATAACTAACAGAATTAACTTCTGAAAAATCAAATTCTGATAAAGCAAATTCCCGAAACCCTAATAAATCTTTGTGATAAGCTATTAGGGTGTGTTTGGAATAGTTTTTTTCTAAACTAAGGTAATCAAGAAATGATGTGAATGGCATAAAAAAATCCGTTGAAAAGTAAAACTACTATTTTCAACGGACTTTATATCCTAAATTAATCAGAAATACTAAACTTCTTCCTGATCTCTTAAGTTTTGGATGTATTGAGCTTTTTGAATCTGTGCTCTTCTTTTTACTGAAGGCTTTGAAAATTGTTTTCGTTCACGTAATTGATTCTTAGTTCCTGTACGATCAAACTTACGCTTAAAACGTTTCAGTGCTCTATCTATATTTTCTCCTTCTTTAATTGGTATTATTAACATAACTCTTAACCTCCTCTCTTTTAGGTCGGCAAAGGTAAATAAGATTTTTGATTATAAATATAAGTTTTATGTTTTTTTCAAAACTATCTTCTTACTCTTTAAATAAAGTTGCTCTTTTACTTAAATCTTGGACTAGTTTTTCTTCCTCTTCACTCTCCAACAATACATTATAATTTTCCCAAAACTCTTTGTTGTATGGACGTTGAATAAAAATATCATCAGACCAAGGTTTTAGAAGTGCCTTTTCTATCTCTATAGTATCTTTAATGATTTCAGTAAACAGTATTTCCTGAACAGAATAATAAAACTGTTCTTCTTTTAACTTTTTCTTTTCTTCCGCTGTTTTATATAAATTATCAGTAGATCTATCTCCAACATTTACCAATTTTGGAGTTTCATAATAATAATAATTCGGATACATTTTTCCATCATATTCCATATATGATATAATCAGTTTATGATTATCAAGTGTACCTAAAAGACTTTTACTTCTTCCCTTCTGCTTATCTGAGGATGCTATTAAATCGTATTCAATTTTCTTTATTGCAAACGTATCCCAATAAATATATATCCATCCTTTAGATTCAAATCCTTCATTATAAATACCTTTTGTATTTAAACCAACAAAATCAAATCCTTTTTTAATTTCTATTTTATATATTTTTCTGTCATTATCAACTAAAATAGTATCAATTTTAAATTGATGATTATCAAGTATATTCTCTCCAAATAGAGAATTCGATCTATTAGAGTTTCTAACTAAATTTAATTTACCCTTAAATAGAAATCCCAATCCATTTATCCGTTCATCATTCCATTTAATTGCTTCAATTAGAGAAGCTGTTTTTATTGTGTCTCTTCGAAGTTGCTTTGACGACATTTTAAAATTACTGGAAGTATTCCTCAGATAAGAAGAATAAGCAAACAAACTATCCACATCTCGTAAATCGAAGCTCTTTCTATTTTCATCTACATTAATTTTTAAATTATTCTTAGAACCTGAAGCATAACTAGAGTCATATAAAGTAATGGCGCTTTCGATAAGCCATTTGTATTCCTTCACATTACGCTCTCTATGTCTTAAAAAACCCTTTTGCATAAAAGGCGCTTCAGGTAAATTATCTGGAAGTCTTTCGATAGCTCTTAAAACGACCTCATTCCCTGTTTTCGGTCTTGTTTCTACTATAATTAAAATTTCATCTAAAGACGCAATATCTTCCTCAAGAAATATGACATCATCATTTATAAATTCACTAAGAAGAATTTTAAAACTTTTAAAACCTATAGATGATATCACTAATGTATCGTTTTCTAATCTTTTTGGAACAGACAGTATAAATTTACCATCTACATTACTGACAGAACCAATTGTTGAATTTTCAATATAAATACTTGCATTTTCTAGAGGCTCATAAGTTGTGAAATCAACAATTTTGCTTTTCAGTTCTACTTGAGAAAAAACACTTAAAGAGCAAATAAAAATTAATATATAGGATAAACGTTTTAAAAAACTAAGTATCATTATATCTAATTTGGATTTATTCACTTTATTCAAAATATTAGATCGCTGTCTTATAATCTTTTCCATCAATCACCATTTTAGCGATAATTTTGAATGATTTTCGCTAAAACGATTAACAATATTTAGGTCGCTGGTTTATAATCCTTTCCATCAATCACCATTTTAGCGATAATTTCTCTCAAAATTTCAGAAGTGCCACCGCCAATAGGTCCTAAACGGCTATCTCTAAACATACGCGCTAATGGGTAATCTTCCATATAACCATATCCTCCTAATAACTGGAGACATTGATACATTACATCATCAGCCATCTTAGTTGCAGTAAGTTTAGCCATTGTAGCTTCCTTTACAACATACTCTTTATCATCCAATCTTTTAACAGTGTTATAATTAAATGTTTTACAAACCTCAACTTCACTTGCCATCTGCGCAACACTATGCCTTAATGCCTGAAAGGTTGCTATACTTTTTCCAAATGCATTTCTATCCTTCATATATTGGATGGTATAGGCTAAAGCAAATTCCGCTCTTGCATGTGCATTAACTGCCATAATCAAACGTTCTAAAGCAAAATGCTGCATGATATAAGGAAAGCCCATATCTGTTTCTCCCATTAAATTACCTTCAGGAATTGTAACATTATCGAATGCAATTTCTGCAGTATCACTAGCTCTCCAACCAAGTTTATTTAATTTAGTAGCTGTAATTCCTGGGGTATCTCTATCAACAACAAATATACTTATGCCCTTTCCTCCTTTTTCAGGAGAAGTTTTAGCTGCTACCACTAAATAATCGCTATAAACTCCGTTGGTAATAAAGGTTTTTGAACCATTTAAAACAAACGTATTATCTTTTTTTACTGCAGTAGTTCTCATACCAGACACATCGGAGCCTCCAAACGGTTCTGTAATACAAAGGCAACCAATTTTATCTCCTGAAATACTTGGTGCTAAATATTTTTCTTTTATTTCTTGACTACCTTCTTTATCTAAATGAGTCATTGCTAAATAAGCATGAGCCCAAATATTAGCAGCAAATCCTCCAGAGTTTACTTTCTGAAGTTCTTCTAAGAATATTACTGTGTAAAATAAATCTAAGTTTAATCCACCAAATTCTTCAGGATAATTAATTCCAAAGAAACCCATGTCTCCCATTTTCTTCCAGATAAATCGCTCTACTACTCCATCTTCTTCCCATTTATCAATATGAGGAACGACTTCTATTTGTAAAAAATCTTTTAAACTTTTTCTGAAAAGTTCATGCTCTTCTGTAAAATACATCTGCTCCATTCTTTAAAATAATTATTATCAAATGCAGTATAGCATTAATAATTATTCAAGCTTCAAATATAACTGAATTCCTTGTAACTTCCTTTTCGTTAATCCTTCAATATTTTCTAATTCTGAAAAACTTTTAATTCCTTCATTAAGTATTCTGAATTCCCATATTCTTTTAGCTAGGTCAAAAGAAATCGACGGAATGGTTGCAATATCGGAAGCAGAAATGCTATTAAGATTCATTTTTATAATCTCTTTTGGAGTTTTTACCGTAAACTCTTTTAATATGCTATTGGCAACCTGAAAATCCAAACCATAAACTTGATATAATTGAATGTCATTTGTAAAACCTCCCAGTTTATTTCGATACTCTATAATTCTTTTACTAAAGGCTTTCCCAATTCCGTTTACTCCTTCAAGTTGACCTTGTGTTGCTAAATTTAAATCTATTTTTTGCGTGAATTTTTTTTCTTTAAACCTTTTTTTTACATACTTGTTTTTTAATTTTGGATTAGTAACCCAATCTGGAAATTTAAAATAAGGACTTATTTTATTTAATAAAGAATCGGAAACTTTTGTGACTTTTTTAAAGTCTTCAACAGAATTAATCCATTTATTTTCTTTTCTAAAAGCTAATAATCGGTCAATCTCTTCGGTTGACATTCCCAAGGTATATCCTTTAAAATCTGTTAAAAAATTTGGATTGAAGGGAAATACTTTAGGCTTTTTAAAGGCGATATCAATAGTTCGCAAAGAGTCTAACTCTTTTTGAATGGCAATAACTTCTTTAGAATTAATATCTAGGAGGTTTTCTTTAGAAAAATCTACATAATAATTAATCACTAAATATCCAGATATAAAGAACACCAATAATAAAATCCCATTTCGTTGAGATCTATTGAAAACGAAATGAGATTTAATTTTTTCCATCATAATATAGTTTAATATTATTCTGGGGAGAATTAGATTAGTAACTTTTGATTCTTATTAGGTCTTATTTGCCTTTAATAACTTTTAAATATTTATTTAATTCTTCTTTAACCTTAGGCGCTAAAAGAACAAGACCTACCATATTAGGTACCATCATTGCAAATATCATAGCATCAGAAAATCCAATTACAGAACCTAAACTTGCTGCGGAACCAATAACTACAAACACACAGAACAAAAGTTTATAAGCATATTCCATTTTTTTAGTTCTACCAAATAAGTAAGCCCAACCTTGAAAACCGTAATATGACCAAGAAATCATTGTACTAAATGCAAATAATACAACTGCAACTGTTAATACATATGGGAACCATGAAATTACAGATTCAAATGCGCTAGATGTTAATAAAATAGCTTGAGCATCATTTAAAGAAGCGTTTTCAGAAACAACATTTCCGGTAATTATCAAGACTAATGCAGTCATCGTACAAACAACAACGGTATCTATAAAAGGTTCTAATAAAGCAACCATTCCCTCAGATGCGGGATATTTAGTTTTAACTGCAGCATGCGCTATAGATGCAGAACCTACACCAGCTTCATTAGAGAAAGCCGCTCGTCTAAATCCTTGAACTAATACTCCAATTGCTCCACCAGCTACACCTTCTGGGCTAAAAGCTCCATTAAATATTTGAACAAAAGCATTACCAATCAAATCATACCGTGCTATTAATACAAATAAAGAAGCCGCCACATAGATTATTACCATAAATGGGACTATTTTATCTGTCACTTTTGCTATTTTTTTAATACCGCCAATAATCACTATACCTACAAGTATTGCCATTATTACTCCAAACAGCCATCCCTTACCGTATAAAAAAGAATTTTCTCCTCCTGTTATATTTTCAACTAATTGAAAAGCTTGATTAACTTGAAACATATTTCCTCCTCCAAAAGATCCACCAATAACAAAAACTGCGAATGCTCCTGCTAATATTTTACCTAATTTTCCAAGTCCTTTTTCTTTTAGCCCTTTAGTTAAATAGTACATAGGTCCTCCGTAAACGGTTCCATCTTCTGCTATATCTCTATATTTTACACCTAGCGTACATTCAACAAATTTTGAAGCCATTCCTAAGAAACCTGCTACTATCATCCAAAATGTGGCACCAGCTCCACCAATAGAAATAGCAATAGCAACACCAGCAATATTTCCTAATCCTACGGTCGCAGAAAGTGCAGCAGTTAATGCTTGAAAATGAGAAACTTCACCATCATGATCTTCAACAGCAATCGTTTCTATAGCATCTCCTCCTGGAGTTGAATCTCCAGCACCGGCCAATGACTCATGATGATCTAACTCATCATATTTACCTCTAATAATATTTATAGATGTAAAAAATCCTTTAAAATTAATGAGATTAAAATAAAATGTAAAGTAAGTAGCTCCAAGTATTAGAGGAAATAAAACCCAATAAATTTGTATTGTCTCAGTAAAAGGAATTTTATAAAAAATAAGTTCAACAAACCAACCTGTTGCATTTCCAAAAACTTGATCAATTTTTTGATCTAATCCTATTTCAGTTGCTTCTTGGGCAACTGTTAAAAAGGGAATTAAAAGAGTAAAAAGAGAAAGAAAATATTTCTTCATAATTGATTTTTTAGTTTATTTTTATTTCAGTTAGCAATAAAGAAAAAAAAAACGGGACTTCAAATTTTTGCTAGTAAATTTGTTAACGAGCTTTAAACATTATAAAGTTTTTTTTAATCTTTCAATTTAAAAAACACTACTTAATTAAAATTAGCGGTATCTATATTATTTAATTAGGCTTCCTACTATTCATAATTAATTAATCTTTTGATTATAAAAACTTTTAATAAATTCGTTTTATAAATCAAATACGGAAGACCTTTTAGTATAAAATAAATCTTTTAAATTTAATAAAAAAGCCATCGTAATGTAAACAGCAAATCCTAAACCTAAAGTTGCAAAGGATAAATAAATAAAAAATAAACGAACATTTTTTGCTCTTAATCCTAATTTTTCTGAGAATCGAGAACTAACATCAAAACCATGTTTCTCAAAATAATGTCGAGCTGTATAAATCAATTTAAGCATTATGTAAAGGACTAATTTTTAAAATTAACTTGTAAGGATGTTTAACTTTTTTTTAGCTCTCATAAAGCTAATTCTAAATTATAAGAAATGAGCATTAATTACATAATTTAGATTCCTGCTTTCGCAGGAATAGCACTAATCTAAATATCCCATTTCACGCATCCAATCATCATTAAACATTTTGCCAACGTAACGACTTCCGTGATCGTGAAATAATACCACTACCACATCGTCTTTTGTAAAATGTTTTTTTAATTGTAAAACTCCTTTGATCGCAGATCCTGCAGAATTACCCAAAAACATACCTTCTTCTTTGGCCAACCGTTGCGTATAAACCGCACCATCTTTATCGGTAACTTTAGTAAAACCGTCAATAATATCGAAGTTTACATTTTTAGGTAGAATATCTTCTCCAATTCCTTCGGTTACATAAGGGTAGATTTCTTTTTGATCAAAAACACCTGTTTCATGGTATTTTTTAAAAACACTCCCATAAGTATCGATTCCCCAAATTTTCACATTAGGATTTTGTTCTTTTAAATATTTCCCAACTCCCGAAATGGTCCCACCTGTGCCAACTCCCACTACAAAATGAGTAATTTTACCATTGGTTTGTTTCCAAATTTCTGGACCGGTACTTTCGTAATGAGCTTTTGTATTACTAGGGTTGTCGTATTGATTTACATACCAACTGTTTGGTGTTTCTTGAGACAATCTTTTGGAAACTGAATAATAGGAACGTGGATCCTCGGGTTCTACTGCTGTTGGACAAATTACGACCTCAGCACCTACAGCTTTTAAAATATCACACTTTTCCTTTGATTGTTTATCTGCTAAAACGAAAATACACTTATACCCTTTTACGATAGCGGCTAAAGCCAATCCCATCCCTGTGTTACCAGAAGTCCCTTCAATGATAGTTCCGCCAGGTTTTAATCTTCCGTCAGCCTCTGCATCTTCGATCATCGTTAATGCCATGCGATCTTTAACCGAGTTTCCTGGATTAAAAGTTTCGTATTTAGCAAGCACCAAACAAGGCAATTCTTCAGTAATCTTATTTACTTTAATTAGTGGAGTATTACCAATCGTTTCAAGTATGTTTTTTGCGTAATTCATTAAATATATTTCAGTGTACAAATGTATAAATTAAGAAACTAATAATTGCTTTATTAATAGTGTAGTGATAAATATTTTTATTTATCTATTCAAACCTAATCGCTCTAACGGGAGATATTTTAGAAATAACGTAAGAAGGTATTAACAACATCGCAAAACATAATAAGAAGGTTCCTAGGTTTAATATCAATATATAACCTATTTGAAGATATACAGGAGCTTCTGTAACATAATAAATAGTTGGATCAAGTGTAATCAATTTAAATTGTTTTTGAAGAACTAATAATCCAATTCCGATCATATTTCCCCAAAACAATCCAACGCTAACCAAATACATCGCATTATAAATAAAAATACTTCGCACACTCTTATCACTGCTACCTAATGCTTTTAAGATACCTATCATTTGAGTACGCTCTAAAATTAAAACCAGTAGCGCAGTAATCATATTTATGCCTGCTACCAAAATCATAATTCCAATGATAAGGATGATATTAAAATCGAATAACTCCAGCCATTTAAAAATAGAATAATAACGTTCATTGATAGTTTGAGAATCTAAAAGACTATTGGTTTCTTGATAGACTTGATTTCCAATGGTATCTATTTGATCAAAATCTTCAACAAAAACTTCAAAAGAACCTATCTCATCTGCTGTCCATTTATTTAATCGCTGAATATGACGAATGTCTGCGATTACAAATTTTTCATCAAATTCTAAAAAACCACTATTATAAATCCCAGCTATTTTAAAACTTCTACTACGTGGTGGTTTAGAGCTGTCTTTCCTAAAAAAGAAGGTAGTGACTTTATCCCCTACTTTTAAGTGGAGTCGTTTCGTTAAATATTCAGAAATTAAAATATCTTCATGGAGTTTATCAGCATAATTTGGCAAACTTCCTTCCACTAAAAAATTTGAAAAATACTCCCAATTATAATCGGCACCTACACCTTTTATAACAATTCCTTCAAAATCTGTTGCCGTCCTAATAACTCCTCCTTTAGAGGCTGTAGCTTGTATGTGTTTGATACCTTCAATAGAAGTAAATTTAGGATAAAAATCTTGTGTTTTTGAAATTGGATTTTGAGAGTCATTAGAAAAATTAGTGTCGAAATTTGAAATAATGATATCTCCATTAAAGGCTGAAACCTTTTCATGAATTTTTTTTTGAAGCCCAACACCTGTTGCAATAGATATCAACATCGTAATAAACCCAATTGCAATAGAAACGATTGCAATTTTTATTATTGGTGATGAAATGCTATTTTTATACTCCCTTGCGGAAACGATTCGCTTGGCGATGAAATATTCAAAATTCACTAAACCTTTATGACTTTAACTGTTTTCAAAAATACACATTTCTTATTGGTAACTTTCACAATACTAACTTGTTTTTGTTGTAAAAGTCAATCTGAAAAAAAAATTACAGCTACTGAAGAAATTGAAACAGAAGCAATTGTAAAAGAGATTGTTTTAGGCGCTAGTCAAGTGGAGGAATACCTTCCACTATTAAAGAATAAAAAAATTGGTATTGTCGCTAACCAGACCTCGGTATTATATTTGAAAAATGAAAACCTAGATAAAAATAGTATTCAGAAAAAAATAGAGATTCGTTTACATTTAGTAGATTATTTATACAATAAAAAAATAAATATCCAACATGTTTTTGCTCCCGAACATGGATTTAGAGGAAAAGCAGATGCGGGTGAACTAATTAAAGATGGAGTTGATAGCAAAACTGGTTTATCTATCATTTCCTTATATGGAAAAAATAAAAAACCATCTATACAACAATTAAAAGGAATCGAAATAATGATTTTCGATATTCAAGATGTGGGTGCTCGATTTTACACCTATATATCTACCTTACATTATATAATGGAAGCTTGTGCAGAATTAAATATCCCTTTATTAATATTAGATCGTCCAAATCCAAACGGTCATTATATAGACGGTCCTATATTAGAAAAACAACATAAAAGTTTTGTAGGAATGCATCCGGTTCCAGTTATTCACGGAATGACTATTGGAGAATATGCTCAAATGATTAACGGTGAAGGCTGGTTAGAAAATGGAGTAAAATGTCATCTTACCATCATTAAATTAAAGAATTACACCCATCAAACCGAATACTCATTACCTATTAAACCATCTCCAAATTTACCTAATGATGGTGCAATCAACCTCTACCCAAGCTTGTGCTTTTTTGAAGGCACCCCTTTAAGTGCAGGCCGTGGAACAGAAATGCAATTTCAGATTTTTGGCACCCCTAAGCTTCCTGAAGAATTTTATCCCTTTACATTTACCCCACAAGCAAATGAAGGTGCTAAATATCCTAAATTTAAAAATGAAGTATGTCATGGAAAAGATTTAAGAAAACATAAAAAGCTAAATAAATTAAACCTTGAATGGCTAATTGAAGCTTATAGCTCAACTGAGAAAAAAGAAGAATTCTTTAGTCCGTTTTTTACCAAATTAGCAGGAACTACCCAATTGCAAGAACAAATAGAAAAAGGATATACCAATCGTGAAATTAGAAAGACTTGGTTAAAAGGTTTGGAAGATTATAAAATTAGGAAAGCAAAGTATTTGTTGTATAAAAACTAACATCAACCTCCTCCCCTTCTAAATTTTTCTCGAGGCTTCCCTCCTTTTTCAGAATATTGTATGGGTAAATTTGCCTTTAAAGCTTCCATTATATTATAGGTAGCTGGGCAAATTGCTGTGTTTTCTATGGTAATCGTTTCTATTTGCTGAAATTTTCTTCTATTAGTATGTGGATATTCACGACATGCTTTTGGACGAACATTATAAATACCACATTCATTATCAGGCATTAAAAACACACAAGGAACTAATTTAAACGAAAACTCATTGTCCTCACCAACTTCTAGATATTCTTCTATAAATTTTTGTTCTTTAAGCTTTAGGTGTTTTGCAATTCTTGCTACATCGTGATCAGTTAACCAAGGTGCAGTTGTTTTACAGCAATTAGCACATTTTAAACAATCTGTTTTTGCAAACTCTTTATCGTGTAACTCTACCATCAAGTTATCAAGATTATTCGGCGGCTTCTTTCGAAGCTTTTTAAATAACTTTCTATTCTCCTTCTCCTTATCTTTGGCCTTCTTTGGAAGCTTTTTTAATATATTTTCCATAGACCTCAAAAATACTAAATTTGTAGCAGCATTTCACAAGCTTATATTAGAACATTATTAAATTATAAAATAATAATTATTTTTTTGTATATTGATAATCAATAAACAAATAAACAAAAATTATGAAAAATCTTTTTTATGTATTATTAATTTTAGTATTAAGCCCTTTAAATGCTCAAACAGCAGATGAAATCATCTGGAATGTAAAAGTGATGCATCCCGAAGGTAAAACTATAGATATTAAAGCAATTGACCAGCAAGGAAATATTTATGATGTTAAAGCGCTACAAGATTCTGAACAATATAGTTTTTTAGATATAAAAGCTTTTGTTAATGGCAATGAATTACCGGTAAAATTATTAGTAAGTAAAGATCAGTATGCTCCTCTTAAAGCTATAGGTCCAGATGGTACTGTTTTTGACATAAAAGCAATTAATAGCGATGGCACAAAACTAGATATTAAAGGAATTAGTAGTTCTGGAAACTTAATTCATGTTAAAGCTATAAGTGAAAGTGGAGAACTTTATGGAGTGAAAGCAATTGCTCCTGATGGTAAAACAAATCATGTAAAAGGAATCAAAATATCGGAAAAACAGATGTCTATAGCTGAAATTGATGTCTATGCGCATGTTAAAGCAATCAAACAATAATTAAAATAAAAAAGCTAGTAAATTTACTAGCTTTTTTATTTTTTGTTAAAAACCATTTCACCATTAATAAAAGTAGCAGAAACTTTCACTAAAGGAATTTCGTCTTCAGGAATCGTCATAATGTCTTTTTCTAAAACCGTAAAATCTGCAAATTTTCCTATTTCAATACTTCCTTTCTCATCCTCTTCAAAATTTGAATAAGCAGCCCAAATCGTCATTCCTTTTAAGGTTTCTTCTCTTGTAAGCCCTTCATCAATTCTATAACCTCCTTCAGGATAATTATCTAAATCTTTACGAGCAACCGCTGCGTAAAAAGTGTGCATTGGATTCACTTTTTCAATAGGAAAATCGGTTCCTAAAGCTATCATATTTGCACTTTTTAATAAGGTTTTGTATGCATAAGCTCCTTTAATACGTTCGGCCCCAACTCTATCTTCAGCCCAATACATATCGCTGGTAGCATGAGTAGGTTGTACTGAAGGAATAATATTCTTTGAAAAAGAGTCAATATATGAAGGTGTAACTACTTGTGCATGTTCTATTCGCCATCTTAAATCGCTGGTATCATTAATTACTTTCTTATAAGCACGTATTACTGAAACATTAGCTGAATCTCCTATTGCATGGGTATTCATTTGAAAACCTGCTTTGGCTATCTTATCAGCTAAAGCAACAAGTTGATCCATTGGAGTAATCATAGCTCCATAATGCCTTGATTGGTCACTATATTCATCTCTCATTGCTGCTCCTCTAGAACCTAAAGCTCCATCTGCATATACTTTTATAGATCGCACATTTAATCGATTGGTTTTAGTAACTCCTTTTTGCAAGTAATAATTTAGATTTTCTTTGGAATTACTAACCATAGCATACACTCGTGTAGATAGATCCCCCGTTTGTTGCAAACTATCAATTAGCTCTATAATTTCTCTATCTAAACCCGCATCATCAATTGTAGTAAGACCCAATTTTAGGCAAACTTTTTCAGCTTCTTTTAAAGCTTTTATTTTATAATCCAAGGAGTAATTTGGTATCGATTTATTAATTAAATTCATTGGACTATCAATGATTATTCCTGTTGGATTTCCATTTTTTATAATAATTTCTCCTCCCGCCGCATCTGTGTCTGCATTAATTCCTGCCAATTCTAATGCTTTAGAATTGGCCAAATATGCGTGTCCATCTATTCTTTTAAGCGCTACAGGTGTGTCTGGAAAAAGTTCGTCTAATTTTTCCTTCGTTGGAAATTCTTTTACGTCCCAATCGTTTTGATCCCATCCTCTACCCTCAATATAAGTAAGGTTTTTATCTTTTTGAAAAATTACCACTCGTTCCAAGACTTCTTCAAAGCTCTTCGTTCCTTTTAAATCTAAAATTTGAAGGAATAAACCTAAATTATATAAATGCGCATGTGCATCAATTAATCCAGGAACAATTGTTTTACCTTCTGCATTAAAAGTTTTAGTTGCTTTATATCTTGCCATTAAATCTTTTTGCAAACCTACCTCAACTATTTTTCCATTGTTTACAATGAAAGCTTCAGCAATATCAAAACCTTTATTAACCGTGTAAATAGTAGCATTTTTTACTAATAAATCTGTTTTTATTTTTTTTGAAGAACAAGATAATATTGAAATGATAGCGCCTACAAACAGTATTTTTTTCATCTTATTATATTTATTGAAAGTAAAAATAAAGAAAAAAATATAACTGTTACGAAAACATTTCTTTAAGCAAATCGTTTTTTATACTTTCACTACAAAATAAATGATTTGGAGAAAATCAGAAAATACATAGAAAACATTACCGAAATTAATGATGAAGATTGGGAGTTTTTCTCATCAAAACTTCAGCAAAAAAGTTATCCAAAAAAATCTATAATTGCAGAAATAGGTGAGGTAGAAAATCATATTTCATTTATAGAAAAAGGAATTGTTAGGTTATTAATTCCTGAAGAAGAAGACGAAATTACTGATGGCTTCAGCTTTGAAAACGAATTTATAAGTGCATATGATTCATTTCTAACTCAAACACCTTCAAAATATCAATTAGAAACACTAGTTGAAACGAGTTTATTGAGTATTACATATTCCGATTTACAAAAAGTATATAAACATACAAAAATTGGAAATTTAATTGGTCGTTTAGTAGCAGAACGCCTATTTATTATAAAATCGAATAGAGCCTTATCTTTATTAAATGATTCCGCTGAAAAACGTTGTTTCAACTTATTTACAGAACGTCCAAATTTGATTAAAGAAATACCATTAAAATACATCGCGTCGTACATAGGCGTTAAACCTCAATCACTTAGCAGAATTAGGAAACAAATTACTTAACATAGGTTCATTTTATACCTTATTATAATTTCTGAAATTTGTTAAAAAATAATTTATATGACTATTTTAATTTTTATGATATTCCTTTGGTATTCAGGCTTATTCTTCCAAACCTTTTTTCTCCATCGTTACGCTGCTCATCAAACATTTACCATGTCACCATTGTTGGAAAAAATTTGTTTTGTATTAACATGGCTTACTCAAGGCTCCAATTATTTAAGTGCTTATGGGTATGGTATTATGCATAGAATGCACCATGCATATGCAGATACTAAAGAAGATCCTCACTCTCCAAAATTTGATAAGAACCCTTTAGCAATGATGTGGAGAACTAAAAACACCTACCAAGATATTAATAAACAAAGAATAATAATAGCTAAAAAATTTACTAAAAACGTTCCACAATGGGAAATTTTTGATAATTTTGCAAGTTCAATATTCTCACGACTTGCTTGGGGAGCAGCTTACACACTATTCTTTTATTTTTTTGCTGAGGTTTGGTGGCAATGGTTGTTTTTACCAATTATTTTTTTAATGGCTCCTATACACGGGATGATTATTAATTGGTTTGCACATGTTTATGGTTATGTGAATTTTAAAGTAAATAACACCTCTAAAAACTTATTGTTTTTCGATTTTTTAATGATGGGTGAAGGTTACCATAATAATCACCATAAACACGCAAGTCGTGCAAATTTTGGTGGCGTTCGCTGGCATGAAATTGACATTACTTATTCAATTATGTGTGTATTAAATAAGTTGAAAATTATTAAAATAAAAAATAATTCTAAAATTGTAAAAATTAAATAGGTTTATAGGCTTACCAATCAAATTTATAAGATCCACCTAACATGCCTTGAATTCCTTGCACCTTATAATTTGCCCATTTTTGATAGTTTTCTCCAAAAAGATTACTTCCCTTCACGAAGATTGTCAATTGCTTATTAAATCGGTATCTTATATAAGCATTTGCATCAAAATAACTAGCTAAAGTTATCACTTCATTATCTGGTAAAAAACCAATAGATGAGCTATACAAGTCCTTACGTTCTCCTACAAAAAACAAAGAAGCTCCGCCATAGAATTTTTCAGTAATATTAAAGGTTGTAAATAATGTGGCCTCAATAGTTGGAAGGTTCCAAGGTTCTATTTCGTATTTAGTATGATAACTATTATAGGTTCCATTTATTCCTAAATTAAAATTAGTTAAAACCTCAAAAATCAATTCTCCAAAAAAGGAAATAGTTTCAAGATCATCATAAACAACATTAAAAGAATTACCGTATTCATATCCTTCTAAAGTTAAATCTTGCCCCTTGTAAATATTAGAATTAAACAATGCTTTATCATCTTCTTCATAATAAGATGCTTTTATATTATATGCAATGGCATTAGTTAGTTTTCCTTTTAACCCCGCGAAACCATTATACAGCTCACTTGTTGGTTGTATGAACAAGGTCGGTGAAACAAAAGGATTTTTTTCTTTAAAATTATAATAGGAGTTTTGCTCTAAACCTCCATCAATTCCTCCGTAAACAATTAATAATTCATCAACTATACGGTAAGAAGCTTCAATTTTTGGATATACGTAAAAAGTGGTTTTACTTTCTTCAGAATTTAATGACACATAACCAGAAAAGCCAACAGAAAGCGATAAATATTCAGCTGTATATGCATAAGAAGGAATAATTCCAGCATTAAAAAAACTATATTTTACAGCAGATGTATCTGAATAATTTCTTTTAAACGTTCCACCTATATAATCTAGATCAACTCCAATTTTCAACGGAAAATCAATTGCATCAAACCCAAATTCTGGCTTTACTTTAATATTAAATTCAGAAGATGAGAAACTATCTCCTAAATACCTGATACTTGCGGTACCTTTTTCAAAATATGAATCTTCCATTATAAGGTTACCTTCGGCAAAACCACTAAAATAAGAATGTTTAGAAGCTATTGAATTAATAATTTCTGGTGGAGCTGCGTTGTATAAATTATTTAAACCGTACCAATTAAAAAGTTGATGTTTAATACCAGCGCTCATCTCATAATTGAGATCTTTTTGCCTCCTGGTATAATTACCCTCCAATTGAGTATCGTAAAATTTATTATCTAAAAGAATATCTTTTATTCCTCCTTGTGAAGCGTTATGTTTAAAAAACAAACCAAAATTATCAGTGCTACTAATTTCAAAATCACTGTAGAATTCTGCCAATACATTCGTGTAGTTTCCTATCCCGAAAGTTGCATAGTTATCATATAGTTTTAAGGGCTTTATTTTTTCGACGGAAGCTGCTTTTCCTTTTGCTGGTGTAAAAGTAGATGCCACAGGAACTGAAAAAATAGAATAGATCACTTCTTTCTTTTTAGTATTAGTGGAATCGTTTATCAAAGGGTTTTCCTTTACTTTAAAAGCATCTGAAATGGCAGGAGAATATGGCTTGACAATATTCACTACTTCTGTGCCCAAATTATCTTCTTCTTGTGCAGAAATAGTATTGATACTAAAAATAAGTAGCCCTAGAACTAATAATTTTATTTTTAAGCTTTGATTTAGCATATAAATGAATTGATTTTTCAATTTGGAAAATGAGTTGTTTTGATAATATCAAATTAGTTTTTTTCTTCTATATTAATAGAGTCATTAGTTTTGGCTTGTTCACTTTTTATGATGGCCAATTCAGAGGTTGCTTCTTCTATAATGTCTGGATAATCTTCAAAGTTTTTAATGACACTTTCTAAAATATAAGTTGCTTGAAATGCATCATTTAACTTGTAAAAATTATTAGCCATTAATACCAAGCCTTTAGCACCAAAATATTTATATCCTGCATATTCTTTTGCAAGTAGCTGAATACTTTCGTTGGAAGCTTTAAACTGCTCGGATTTGTTTTTAAAATATGCATCATAGTATAAAGCTTCTGCTGCTAACTTTCCTGTTGCTATCTTTAAGACTTCTGCATATGCATCTTTTGCTTTGTTTTCATCACCCGTTTTCATTGCTGATCGAGCGATAATAATTTGAGCATCACTTTTTACTGAATTTTCTATCTTTTCGTTTTGCAATACTTTATCAGCAAAAATTACTGCTTCATGATATTTCTCCAATTCATAACTAGCTTTCATTGCATTGGACTGTGCAAAAATGATATTTTGAGGGAAATCAGCTTCTGTTTCAAGTCGTATTAAATAAGGAAGTGACGTTTTATAATCTTTTTTCTCTAAATACAATTGTGAGATTCTTGCCAAGGCCTGTTCTGTAAACTCATTGCGATCTTTATCCACAACAAACTGATAATCAATTGTTGCATCTTCTTTTTTGTCTTCAGCAAAATATAATTGTGCTAAATAAAAATGTACTTTTAATGCGTGTTTTCCGTTTGGAAATTGGCTTATATAACCTTCAAAACGACTAATTGCTTGACTAGGTTTATTTTCTAAATAAGGTTGTTCGGCAGCCTGGAAAGTAGCATCATCAATCTCAGAATTTTCAATATCAACAAAATCTAATCTACTCACCCATACTGCATAATCGTTTACACGACCTTGGTCTATATAAATAATTTTAGCAGAAGTAACTGCTTGAACGGATTCTTCTGAAGAAGGAAAATCATTTGCTACTCTTTTAAAAACGGTTAATGCTTCATTACTTTTTCCTGTGTTTTCTAAAATCAACGCTTTTTTAAGCAATGCCTTAGGTACATAACTACTATTAGGAAAATCGCGGATTAACTTATTATAGGCAATCATTCCATCCTTATAATTCTCTTGTGACACATAGGTATTTCCCAATTCATAAAAAGCATCATCTCGATACATCGATTTTGTAAATTTGTTTGGAAAATCTTTTAATCCTTCAATTTTTTGAGGAATTTTGTCAATAAATCCATAGCTAATTGCTTTTTGAAAATGAGCATAATCTTGATCTAAAGCTCCAGCCTTGATAGCATTGTTATAATTTTCTAGTGCTGGCCAGTAAGCACTTGTAACAAAATAACTATCGCCCAATCTTAAATAGGCATCTTTCTTTTGGGAAACGTTTACATTATTTTTAGAAACGTATTTATTAAAACTATTTATAGCTTCTAAATAATTTTTTAATTTAAAATAATTATAAGCTACGTTATAATCTAAATTATTTGTTTCGGGCGTTTCATTTGAATTTGGCAACATTACAAATTGCTTATAGCCTATTAATGACTGTTCAAAGTTTGAAAGTTGATAATCGCATTCAGCTTTCCAAAAAGTAGCTCTAGCAGTAAAACTAGCATCTCTAGGTTCCGATAAAGATTTATTAAAAATTTTAATTCCCTCCTGATAATTTCCTTCAGAGTACAATTCTAAGCCTCTAAAAAAAGTTACTTTTTGATATGCCAATTTATTTTTAAATGATTTATTATTCTCTAATAAATCTAAAGCAGATTGATAATTTTTAGAGGTGATATAGGAGTCGATTAATAAATCTTTAAGTTCGCTATTGTTTTCATTATTAGGAAATGCTTCCATAAATGACAATAACACTTCTGGAGCACTTTGGTAACTATTACCAATTTGATAACTCAATTTTGCGTAATTAAACCAAGCATCTTCTTTAATTTCTAGATTAAAGTCAATTTCTGAAGCACTTTTAAATGCATTTAAAGCCTGTTGCTTTTGATCTAACTTTATATAGGAATCTGCTAAATGGTAAAATGCATTTTGAGCAACTGCATTTTTTCCATCTATAATTTTATTGAATTCATTGATTGCCATTTGGTAATTACGCTGTTTATAATAAGCATAACCCAACTGATAATAATCTGTATTGTTCCATTTTCCTTTTTTTCCTTTGTATTCCTTTAAATACAAAACTGCTTCTTTATAATTCTCAAGATTAAAATAACTCTCTCCTATTATTTTAGACAATTCACTTTTTTCCCTTGGACTAGATCGATCGTATTGTTCTAATCCTAAATCAATTGCTTCTTGAAACTTAGCCAACTTAAAATTCATATCAGCTTGGTAATACGACATATCTTTAGCGTAACGCTTTTCGTCTTTTACGGCTTCGAATAATTCGTTGGCTTCCTCATAATGATTACCTTCATAGGCTATATAACCTAAATAATACTTTGCTTGGGAATCGTATTTTTCGGAGGTCGTCAACCTATTAAAATACTTTTTAGCCTCTGCGTTTTGTTTGTTTTTAAAAAAAACATAAGCATTATTAAAATAGAATTGTTCTTTTTCTTTGACACTCAAACTGAATTCATCAACTTTATCATACCATTTCCTTGCATGTGAGAATTTGCTGTTTCTAAAATAATAATCTGCAAAATTTATATAAGCACTATTTCTTTTGATACTTGTTGGATATTCAGCTACAAATTGCTCCATTAAATGATCGGCATTTTTTTGGTTCAACTTAATAGCAGTAATTGCTATGTAATAAGAACAATTACTTTTTACATTTTCATTAGTTGATTTTTTAATCACATCTGAAAATAACGATTGAGCCGCCAAATACTGATGGTCATTATATAGCTCATAGGCCTTGCTAAAGTCAACTAAATCATTAGTATACACAGCCGTTTGCTGAGAAAACGAATTGATTGTAACTAAAAATATAAAAATGAAAACTAGTTTTTTTTGAAACATTAATATTTTATTTTTATGAAACATAAAGATATTATTTAATCTATGATGATCGCCTAAAAAAAAAAGGATTAACAATAAATTATTCACGATCCATTAAGATAGTAATAGTTGTCCATTTATGTGATATCAATTCTAGTTTTAAATAAAAACCTTCTACATAATTCATAACGCAACAAAAATAGGATAAGTATGTTTTTAGTATCTTAAATTTTACGAAAGCCACGTTCTAGAATAAATTACTTATTTTTAAACCAAGAAAAAAAATCGTAATATAATCCTTATGAAAAATATACTCTTTTATGGTCTTTTAGCGTTAACTATTTCAATGTCAGCTCAAAGAAATCGATTGAAAAACATTTATAGTGAAAATGGTAAAATTGGTATTGGCACCAACACACCAGATGAATTATTAACGGTAAAAGGAAAAATACATACACAAGAAGTAATGGTGGATTTAAATGGAGCTATCGCTCCCGATTTTGTTTTTGAAAAATATTATAATTCAGTTTCAGTTTTAAATCCAGCATATGAATTTTCAACTCTTTATGAAATTGAAACTTATATAAAGAAAAACCATCATTTACCAAAGATTCCATCTGCTCAAGAAATTAAAGAAAATGGCTTATCATTAAAAGAAATGAACTTACTTTTGTTAGAGAAAATTGAAGAATTGATGCTTTTTACTATTCAACAACAAAAAGAAATTGATTTATTAAAATCTAAGATTGATAATTAATTTTTTTGTTTTAAAATAATACACAAAATCATGTCCCAATCCGTTTTACACCTTCATAATGCTTCCATATTTCAGAGAGATAATTTAATATTATCCGATGTAAATGTTTCCATAGATAAAGGAGAATTCGTGTATTTAATAGGCAAAACAGGAACTGGAAAAAGTAGTTTTATGAAAACGCTCTATGGTGATTTACCCTTAACTAAAGGAGAAGGCGCGATTGTTGGTTATGATTTACCATCTTTAAAGGAAAATGATATCCCTTTTTTACGAAGAAAATTAGGTGTTGTGTTTCAAGACTTTAAATTACTAAATGACCGAACGGTACATTATAATTTAATTTTTGTTTTAACAGCTACTGGCTGGAACGACAAAAAGAAAATGGATACAAGAATCCATAAAGTTTTAGAAAAAGTAGGGATGATGGATAAAGCTTCAAAATTTCCATTTCAATTATCTGGTGGAGAACAGCAACGTATTGCGATAGCAAGAGCTTTATTAAATAGTCCTGAGTTAATTCTTGCAGATGAACCTACAGGTAATCTAGATCCACAAACCAGTCTAGAGGTTATGGAAGTTCTTCAGGAAATAAACAAACAAGGAAACACTATATTAATGGCTACTCACGACTATGCTTTATTATTAAAGTACCCTTCTAAAACACTAAAATGTGACAATAGTCAAATTTTTGAAGTTGTTCAAAAAACAGTTTAGGTTTAATTATTTGGATCGTAGTATTTATTGTTTGGAAAGCCCTCTCTTAAAACCAAATCACATTGTTTTTCTAAAGTAGGATCGATTTTAAGAGTTATATTTCCGATTGCATTGGGCTTTAGCACGGTATTTTTACCAATTACAATCCTATTTTTTGCAGTAAGGCTTAGCCTAGATTCATTGGTAAATTTTTGATTCTGAATGACAACTTCTTTTGAATAAGCAGTTAATTTAAAATCCCATCTAGTGAAATTTTGATTTTCAATAGTAGCTACTTCTGTTTCTGTAAAAAGATCATAAACCAGCTTAACAGCAGCTCCTATTTGCAAAATTCCAGCTCCATAATTTCCTTGGTATGGTTTATTTGCATTTATTTTATCAAGATTTAAAGTTGTTAATTTTATAATACTTTCCACTTCATCTATTGGGAGACAGGGATTCAAAGAGAATAATAATCCAATAGTACCAGTAACAAATGGAGTAGTATTAGATGTATGCTCATTGGTATCATAAATAATTTTATTATCTAAAATATATTTATTAAATAATAAAACCCCAGTAGTAGGCGCTAAAATATCTACTTCTTTATTAAGAGTAGTCGTTGATACTGGATATATATAATGTCCATTTTTTAAATCATTATTTTTAAATCCTACTGTTCGTCCAACATATCCTTTTATGTTTTCAGCATACAGATTTCCTTTATCGCTTATTAAAATATTATCGGACACTAAATCATATCGATACATTCCAGCTGAAACTGAAATAACATGGTTATAAGACGCAGGGTAATATAGTTTTTTTCCTTTTGTAATATCCCAACCTTTATTTCCTGATCCTGCAACAATAATAGTTCCGTTATCAAACATTTCATCTATTACATCTTGTGCTGTTTGATAGTAAGTTGATCCAACCCAACTACAATTAATCACTTTTACTCCCATATTGGAAAGTTCTATTAATTGTTCTAGTTTTTGAAAATTACCATATTGTGTTGCGTATATACTACAATCATAACATATTCCTGGAACACCATATTCATTATCTCCTTGGGATGCAGCAATAGAAGCAACTGCAGAACCATGTCCCTTTGACATAGTTGATTTTTGAATAGTTTGTGTTTTTCCTTTAAAGTCTATGTTTAGGGAATCAATAGTAGCATCAGAGATTCCAATTATTGTTTTAGAAGAACCTGTTGTGTAATACCAAGCTTTAGGTAACCCTAAAAAATCTAAATAAGATAAATCGGCTTGAAGACCTAAATTTTCTCCAATTGTACTAGTGAAGCCATAATCATTTGGTTCAAATATTTTTTTATCTTCATCGCTAATAATCTCACCGAATTCAAATTTATCGGAAAAATTTTGTAATAAATCTTCTAATAATTGTTTATCATTTGCTACAACAAAAAAAGTTTTTCTTAAATTCTTTTTATTTGCATTCTGATAAGTTTTCTTAAATTCATAAATTTTATAGGAAAAAAATAACCTTTTTAATTTATCATCCTTTCCTTTGTATACTAACTGATTATCAACTCTTTCAAATTCAGGGTTAATATTCTCATTATTTGCTCTTAAAAAAAACCAACTTTCATTTTGAGAAATCAAGGAAGATGTTATTCCTAAAAAAAAAAATAAGAAGAAATATTTTTTATTAATCATTTGATAAAACATTAATTATTTTTCTAAGATAGTTATTTTTCTTTTCAGGATATCATCCCTTTATTATATATTGTAAATTAGCCTTTGTAAATATGCTATCTATATTAATACCAACATATAATTATTCAGTTGTAGAACTTGTTACCATAGTTCACAAACAAGCATTAATGGCTGCAATTCCTTTTGAAATAATTGTAATTGATGATTGCTCAACAAATCAAGATATTAATGATAAAAATAAAATCATTGAAGATTTAGTGTTTTGTACATATTTAAAAAATGAAAAAAATTTAGGAAGAACTGCAACCAGAAATAGTTTAGCAATAAAAGCTACCTATGATCTGCTTTTATTTTTGGATGCGGATGTATTACCAAAACATGATGACTTTATTAATAAGTTTGAATTAAATATCAATAAAAAATTCAAAGTTATTTATGGTGGTATTTGCTATTATAAAGAAAAACCAAAACCGGATCAATTGCTAAGGTGGAACTACGGACATAAAAGAGAAACTAAAAGTGTAAGTAATAGAGTGGGTGAACCTTACTTTATCATTTCTCAAAATCTTTTAATTAATAAAAAGGTATTTATTAAAAATAATACATTAGGTAAAAACACTTATGGATTAGATATTTTGTTTTCTGGAAACCTCTTAAAGAATGATGTAAAAGTAAAACACATAGACAATCCCGTTTATCACTTAGGATTAGAAAACAATGAAACTTTTTTAAATAAATCGTTAGAAGCTGTAAAAACAACTTATTTGCTTGATAAAAACAATCAAATAAATAAAGACCTAAGACCGCTTCAGAAGAGTTATCTATTTCTTAATAAGTGGAAAGTTGATGGCATATACTGTGCGGTATTCAAACTTATAAAAAAAGCTATAAAATCAAATTTGCTTTCTAATAATCCTTCCATGTTTATGTTTGATTTATACAGATTGAACTATTTTATTGAATTAAAAAATAAAAGGCATGGTTAAATTTTCAGTTGTCATACCACTTTATAATAAAGAACAAGATATACTTACAACCATAACTAGTGTATTAAATCAATCTTACAAGAGTTTTGAAATTATCATTATTGACGATGGCTCTACAGATTCAAGTGCAAAAATTGTAAGGAAAATTAATGATGATAGAGTTAAATTATTTGAAAAAATAAACGAAGGTGTTTCGAGTGCTCGTAACCTTGGTGTTGAAAAATCTACTACTGAATATATTACTTTTTTAGATGGAGATGATTATTGGCACCCCCATCATTTAGAAAACCTCAATCTTCTTATTACAAAATTTCCTGAGCATCTTTGGTATGGATCAGCCTATGAAAAAAAAAGAAATAAGCAACTAACTACAAAAATGGATTCTCCAATTTTAGAAAAAGGAAACCATTGGATTGGTGAAGTAGATGAGTTTTTTAGATATTGCTTTAAGGACTCATTAGTTAATTCATCTTCTGTATGTTTTAAAAAAGAATTCTTTAATGAATTGAAAGGGTTTAATATTAATTTCTCTCATGGAGAAGATACCGATTTATGGATAAGGGCTGCCTTAAGTTCTAAGTTAGTATTTTCAAATATAGTAAGCTCTTGTAATAATTTAATTGGTAGTAACAGATCTTCTGATATTCCAATTAATAATAGACATACTATTAATTTTGATTCTTTTTCTGAAGAAGAAGAAAAGAATAGTTTTTTAAAGAAATATTTAGATTTAAATCGTTATTCGCAAATTATTAAAAATAAACTTTCAGGAAAAAATCTTTTATTAACTTCTGATTATTTAAAAAAAATAGATTTAAACAATCTTAATAGAAAACAACGTATTTTAATTAATCAAAATAATATTTCACTAAAACTGTTATTCTTAATTCAAAGAAAATTAGTGAGTATGGGAATTAGATTAAGTTCTTTTTAATGATATAAAATCATCATAATCTCTTATATAGTCTTCTTCTTTAAATACTCCAGAAGACAATACTAAACAAATTGCACCAGAAGAAAAATCTTCCAACTCTCTCCAAACTCCAGTTGGTATAAGCAAGCCTTTATTTGGTTTATTTAAAAGAAACATTTTTTTTGATTTACCATCGTCTAGTTTAACAGTAAAACTTCCACTTAATGCAATTAAAAATTCTAATTGTTCTTTATGTGAATGTCCCCCTCTGAAGGAATCACTAGGAACGTCAAATAGATAATATACTCTTTTAATGCTATATGGAATCGTGTTTTTTTCAATAACAGCTAGATTACCTCTTGTATCAGTAATTTTCGGTATATCGAGTAATTCAATTTTATCTAAAGACATAAATATATATTCAAATTAATTAATTCTTGTAGTCATTAATTCCTTTAAACCCTAAAGTTATTTTATTTTTCATTTCATGAAAAGAAATTAAATTTTTTCTTACTAAAAAGAATACAAATTTTAAAACCCAAAAATATGCTAAATTTCCATATTTATAAGCATTCAATGCCCCTCTTGCATAAATAAATCTATCACTGGCAACTTCATCGCTGGAGGATAAGGGCTTATGTATTCCAATACTTTTATTTATAAACATATGCTGAAACCCTTGTTTTTTCAATTCGTTTAAGAATATATAATTTTCAGCATCTTCAAATTGAGATCCCAGACCGAATCTTTGATTAAAATTAGCTCCAATCAATTTATTTTTCTTAAATGAAATCTCAATAGATAATGTTTTTCGCGTTATGTAATTATTATGTTTTATTTCTTTGATAGGGTATTTCCAATACAACGCTCCATTAGTTGTATTAGTTTGGAAGGTAATTATTGGATTATAATATTTTTGATGTGCGTTTAAAACTACATCTTCAAATCCTTTTAAAAATATCACATCATCATCTGTTAACAAGCATATAGGTTTTATAGCATTTTTAATAGCTAAGTTTCTGCTTTTGGACAGTCCTTTTTCAAAAGAATTGATAACTCTTATATTTGCAAAATTAGACACAAGTAGCTTATCCTTAGTAGTTTGATTCACTATTAATAGTGTTAAATTAGAATAACTTTGAGATAAAAACATATTAGATAAAAAATCTAAAGATGTTTTATTCATTGTTGCTATTAAAACCTCTAACTCTCTACTTTTATCTTTAACTTTAGGCATTAATTTTTTTTCTAATAAACAAAGGTATAAAATATTGATGAAGATATTATTAATTGGTGAATACAGCAGGCTTCATAATTCTTTAAAAAAAGGTTTAAAAGAATTAGGTAATGATGTTACTTTAATAGGAACGGGAGATTTGTTTAAAAATTATCCTGTAGACATTTCTATTAAACCAACTATATTTAGTTATAAAAAAATTCCTTTACTTCTAAGAAAAATATTTTTAAGATTAACTAAAAGAGATCTTGCAGATTGGGAAATAGGATATAAATTCAAAAAAATACTTCCATTATTAAAAAATTATGACGTTGTACAATTAATTAATTCACATAGTATTGGCACTTTTCCAAAAACTGAAATAGAATTATTAAAAACAATATTCAAAAACAATAATAACGTGTTTTTAATGGCCTGTGGTGATGATTACCCCGTGATAAAATATTATTTGGACGGGAATCAAAAGTATCATATTCTAAGTCCATATATGGAAAGTGACTCATTATCAAAAGCTTCCTTTTCACTAAAATATGTAAATGATTCTTATAAAAATCTTTTTTATTTTGTTTATGAAAATGTAAAAGCTGTAATTCCCAGTGATATTGATTATCATTTACCTTGGAAAGAATGGAAAAAAACTACCCCAATTATCCCTAATCCTTTGATTATACCTGACATCTATTTCCCAATTGAAATAAAAAATAGAAAAATCAATATTTTCTTGGGAATAAATACACTTAATTACGAAAAAAAAGGGTACCGATTATTTGAAGAGGCTCTTGTTTGGGTTAAAAATAAATATTCTGACAAAGTAAATATCATTAAAACTTACAATGTACCATTTAATGAATATGTAAAACATATTAATTCTTGTGACATTCTATTAGATACAATTTACGCATATGATCAAGGCTATAATGCATTAGAATCTATGGCTAGAGGAAAAGTAGTATTTACAGGAGCTGAAGAGGAATTCACAACCTATTATAACATTGAAAAACCTGTAAATATTAATGCCTTACCAAATGCTATAAGTATTTATAATGAATTAGAAAAATTAATATTAAATCCAAATAAAATTGAAGAAATAGGGAAGAATGCACGATTATTTACACAAAAAGAACACGATTATAGAATCATCGCAAAAAAATATATAACTACTTGGAAAAAGCATTTATAACTTTTTCAATTCTTTTGCTGGCACACCTGCTATAATTACATTGTCTAAACAACTTTTAGTCACCATAGATCCATTTGCAACTATAGAATTTTCTCCAATCGTTACTCCTTTTAAAATGGTAACATTATTTCCAATAAAAACATTATTTTCAATGATCACTTCAGAAGGTTCAGAATCGGTTTCAAACCTTTTATCTATTTCCAAATTATGAAAATTACTGTCAATAATATTACAATTAAAGCCTATTAATACATTGTCTTTTATAATGATACTTTTTTCAGAAACTACAGAAAAGTTATTATTAATATGAATATTATTCCCAAATATTAAAGTAGAATTCTCATTTCTTGCTTCTAAATAGCCATAACTACTATAAAATAAAGGAGCATTAATTACTCCAATATTTACATTTTCCCCAACACTTATTTTACCTTTACCTCTTAATACAATAGGTTGATGAGAAATAAAAACTCCATTTACAGTACTATTGTTAGAATAAAATAAATATTTAATCTTTCTAAATTTCAGCAAAACTTTTACAACTAGACTTTTAATCACTATAATTTATTTATTTCTTGAAAGATAATATATTATTCTTTCACACTTTTATTTTGTTTCCTGAAATATCGGATCACCAAATAGTATATTATTCCAAACATAATAATGGACCTCACTAAATGCGCCATAACCACACCTTCAACTCCATAATCTTTTATTAAATAATGGGATAAAAAATAGAATAATGCCAATGAAATAATTTCTGAAAAAATAAAATTTTTCATCATTTTTTTTGCTATAAATTGATGCCCTAAAACTAAAGTAGCCAAGCGTACAAAATCTCCTGTTAATTGCCATTTAAACAACGGAGCCATTGCAGTAAAATCTGGGTAAATAATTAATATCACATAATCTCTTAAAAAATAAACCAGTAACATTCCTATACCAAATAATGGCAATATTGTTTTATAAATAATCTTTAATTCTAAAGTGAACGCTTTTTTAGTGTGAATAATTGCAAATTTAGGAACTACATATAATGTAAAAATCGATGCTGAAAAAACCATGTAATTTTTTGATATAAAGGTCATCGCAGTCCAAATTCCAGAATCTGCTTCCGTGATTTGATTACGAATCATTGTTCGTATATCAATTTCAACAAAACTCAATAATCCAGTTGAAACAAAAGACATTAAAGTAAAAGCTAATAATTCTTTTGCAAAAGGTATTTTTAAAGATAATTTAGAAAACTTAACATACTCTTTTAATGTTTTAAAAAATATATATAATAAAACTAATAATTGAAGAATTGGAGTAACAGCTATAGCAACAAGTGCTCCGTCTATATTGTAATTATAGATTGATATTACTAATAAAAAAGCCCCTAATAGATAACCAAATAAATCAATTTTAGCAAAATTTTTATATTGAGATAAACCATGAACAACTCCATTAAAAACACGATATATTCCAATAAAAGGAACGATAACTGCTAATAATTTAATTAAATATTTAAAATTAGTAGAACCAAATAAATACTCACTAATAAACTCTGCACCAATCAATAATGAAACACAGGCAATACTCGAACCTATAACCGTAAAGACAAAAGCGGTAGAAAACATTTTCTGCAATTGTTCCTTATCCTCTTTATATTCTGAAACGTATTTAATAATTCCATTAAAAACACCCCCAGAAGAAATTGAGGTTAAAAGCATAGTGAAATTTCGAAGTTGACCTATTTTTGAAATTCCAACTTCCCCAACAATTTCTGCTAAAAAACGTTGAATAAAAAGAGAAATCACTAAGCGTATACTAATCACAACAGCATTTAAAGAGGTTATCTTAAGTAATAAATTTTCGCTTATAAATTTTGGTAACTTCAATTTAATAGGAATTTAATACTGAAATAATTTTTTTAACTTCTGTACTTGAAAGCATTGTATTTATTGGAATACTAACGACCTCTCTATGTATTTTTTCGGTAATTGGAAAATATAAACCTGAATATTCTGTAAGTGCTTCTTGTTGATGAGGTGGAATAGGATAATGAATTAAAAACTCAATTTCATTTTGAATTAGATAGTTAGTGAATTCTTTTCTATTTAAAACTTGAATAACAAATTGATGAAACACATGGGTTTCATTCTCATTATAGCTAGGAAGTTTAATTTTCGGGTTATTAATAGCAGATAGGTATTGTTTAGCAATCTCTCGCCTTCTATTATTGTCAGCATCTAAAAATGGCAGTTTAATTCTTAAAAAAGCCGCTTGGATATCATCCAATCTTGAGTTAAAGCCAACATATTCATTAATATATTTAGTGGAAGATCCATAATTTCTAAGTTTCTCAATAACTAGAGCTAATTCTTTATCATTTGTTGTAATTGCTCCAGCATCTCCTAAAGCCCCAAGGTTTTTAGTTGGATAAAAACTAAAACCGGCGGCATCTCCTAGATTTCCAGCTACTTGTCCTTTTGTATTTTTTGCACCATGAGCCTGTGCAGCATCTTCTATTACTAGTAAATTATTTTTAGCAGCAATTTCATTTATAGCATCCATTGGAGAAAGTTGTCCATATAAATGGACAGGCATAATCGCTCTTGTTTTTGAAGTTATTGAGTTTGATAATTCATTTAAATTAAAATTAAAAGTATCATCTTCAGATGCTACCAAGACAGGAGTTAACCCTGCTTGTTTTATAGCTAGAATGGTAGCTATATAGGCATTGGAAGCTACCAAAACTTCATCATTATTAGATAATTTACCAAGGACTTTATACCCTTCCAGGATTAAGCGTAAAGCATCTAAGCCATTTCCTACTCCAATGCAATAATTAGTCCCACAATAAGACGCAAATTCCTCTTCAAAAACTGTGACGTTTGATCCTAAAATATAATATCCAGTATCTAAAAAGTCTGTAAACTTATTTTTAAATTCTTCTTCGAATCGGAGATTAATTTTATGTAAATCTAAAAAAGAAATCATATGGTTTTAAATTCTAAAGTTCTATAAGTATCCGTGTTTATTTCATAATTATTAAAAATAAGAGGCCTAGCTCCATAACTTTCTTTCCAGAATAACAAGCCTTCATTTAATAATTTTCCATTTTCTTCACTGGAAGTATTAAAACTAAAATAGTTTCTTCCCTCTTTAAAATGATCAAAAACATCATTCATTAATAAATCTAAACTTCCCAATTCATTTTTATTTTCATTCCCAGAAATGTATTGAGGGTGTACTACATTTTTAGTTAGAAATAAAGTAGTACCTGCAACAATTTTATCATCTTGATATACATTAACCTGCTTTATATGTTTAGGAAAACGTGCTGCTAATAATTTTATTTCATCTAAGGAATGCACAGGAGAGGTATTGTATTTTTCTTTAAGGTTTGGAATTAGAATTTCATTCCAAAACTTTTCATAATCTCCATCTACTTTAACTAGTAACCCTTTTCTTTTTGCTTTATTGATTCCTTCCCTTCTGTTTTTTTGAAAACGCAATTTATTTTGATAATCAATCAATAAAATTACATCACGCTTTACTAAACTTCCTTCTGCTTTGTATAAAATATATTCTAATTCGTCTGAAGGTAAACTATTATAAAAACTTGGTATTATTCGAATATCTAGTTTTTTAATTCTTTCCTCAAAAAGAAATTTTAATACTTCTTTAAAAGCCAGAAACGTACTTTTTAATTTAGCAGAATCCTGTAATACAAAGCTACCATAGGTAAGCCCTTGATGTGAATAAACTACATCATCATTAATGTTTGCAGGCAGAAGAGCATATAATCTTTCACCTTTATAGATCAGCAAGGAAAAATCTTCAAATCGATCCTTGTGATAATCCATAAAGTCACGCTGAAATAAAAAAGTTGCATTTTTAGCTGTAGCGATAAAATAATCCCATGCTGATTTATGACTTTCTGTATATTTTTTTACGGTAAAAATATTATTGTTTTTTTAAAGTTACTGTTCCAAATTGATCTATATATTTATAAACTCCAGGTGGCTCTACATCTTTCAAAATCACAAAACTTTCATCAGGCTGTAAATTTTTCAAATAGCTATCATCTTCCCCTAAATATGAAAATAATATCCTAAAAACATTTACTGCACTTTTAAATGAAGTATCGTAATTTGGCGCATTATTATTAGGCCAATGTATTGCTAAAGTACTTGTAAAAATAGAATTCACAAGATCTTTGTCTTGTGTTTTATTATAAATTTGATTTGTATATTCCATCCCTACAAAGCCTCCATGATCTGCCATAATCACAATTAAACTATTTGGATCTTTTTCTTTTATCGAAGATATTACTTTAAAAATTCTTTCATTTGCATAAACTAAACTTTCTCTCCATAACTTTCTTTCTCCTTCTATTCCTTCAGAATCTACTTTTCTACCATGAATATGGCCAGGATTAAATAGTTCTATAAAAAAGAATTTTGAAGTATCCACATCTTCGTTAAGGTATTCTTTTAAAGGCTGAATAACATCTTGCGTTTCCCCTAATCCTGTTCCTATAAATGAAACATCATCAACTTCAAAATTACTTACATCATAACCTAATTTTGGTCTATTTAGTATTAAATAAGGCAACTCTGATATAAAATGGGTTTTATAATTGTTATTTTTAAATATTGATAAGACAGCATTATCTGATATAATAATATTTCTTGCGTTTAAAGCTTCACTAAAGCTGGTTCCGTTATTATAATAATGATGTTTCATCATAAAGGTAGCACTATTTGAAGATAATGTAGAAGCATAATTACTTCTAAAATCTTCATAATATTTAAAATTTTCTTTCATTAAAAATTCCTCAAATTTGCTATAATCTACCTTATAGTTTTCTTTTCTTAGTTCAGAGAAATTAGCATAACCATCGGGTTGAATAAAATATACATTAGGTTTTTTAACAAACCTTACCGATTTTATATTATCTGGTTGAACAGTCCATGCATCTGAATAATTAATTAATTTAATTATTCTAGGCGCCAATGTATAAACTCCAATTAAAGCTAGTATTAATTGAAAAACAACTAACTTTTTAAAAAATCCGTGAAAGAAAAAAGAAAACCCAATAGCTACAAAAAAACTTAATAGCGCAACTTTAAGATAAAAACCTGCATAATAGCAAAACATCATAAATATTAAAAATGCGAATACATTCAAAAATGGGAATACATACTTTTCATGTTTTTTTAAATTAGTTGATTTCATAACAAAATGAAGAATCATAAAAACAACGATAGGCAGCAACAAAAACATCACTAAAAAATACCCTACGTGGGACCAAGTATTAACGATGGTGTAGTTATTTGTGAAATAAAATAAAATTGGATATAATCCTGCCGCTATGGCATATAGAATTGGGTATGATTTATTACTTGAAAGATACTTTTGTAAGGGGTTTTTCTTTTTATTAGCTGCCATAATTTTTGTTTTCAAACAAATACATCACACGCTTAGTTCCTGCAAGTTCTTCCTTTTTAACTAAAGTAAAAAATTTCGAATAACCCTTTTCAAATTCAATTTGATTGTAAAAATCAAAATAATTGATAAATTCTCGTTTTCTAACCAATAAAGACGTTACCCAAGAATCTTCCCTTTTCGGAAATTCAATAATCAAGTTTTTTGAAAATTTCGCGAAAAAAGCTGCCGATTTTTCAAAAGGAACATTTCCTGAAAGAGTGATATGATGTATTAACGCAAGAGCCATAGTTACATCAGGTTTATACTCAGTAAGTCTATGTACCAAAGATTCTCTTTCCGTATTATTAAAACCGATACCTGGCGCAGGCTGTAAAACATCACATACAAAAGGAAGTATATTATCTTCTTTATTTTTTAAAATCTGTGAAAAATTTGCATCTACGGCATTACTATCTATATCGGTTACCATTATATGTGGCACTAAATCTTGAACTGTTCTAGCAAAAGTTCCGTCATTCCCTCCAATATCTATAAGCTTTTTTGCATTTAAAGGGCTTACCCAATTTCTAATTAAATCCTTCTTAGTGTTAAAAGCAGTTTCATTATAATTAGTTTTAGAGTAATAATCACCCCATTCACTTACTTCTTTTAATGAAAGTTTTGATATATAGTTATACAAACTTTCAATAATATTATTTTGTGCTTTTAATGAAAGTTTGGCAATTTTAGTTTGAGCTTTATAGTCTTCACTATGCCTGCTTTCCATTTTAGCTAATAAATGAATATTAGGGTATAAAACAGAACTCAATTTTGTTTTAGGAGGCAACATTGATGAAATCATTTTTACTGGGATACCATCAATATATGCTTGCAGCATATTAAAAACCTCATTACCATGATACCTTGCTAAAACTAAAGGTCCAAGAAAGTGAGTGACAAATTGTTTATAAGCTCTCCAAGGGCTTCCTTCCTCATAAAAGTCAAAAGAAAGAGTATCAATAAAAATTGGTTTCCCTTTATGGAAAGTTACATTATATGCGGAGGCATCTTTTAATATAAATCCTTTAGAAAGAGCAAATTTTTGAATTTTTAATGTTAATAAAGCAGCTTGCTTATATTGTTCAAAACCCCATTCATAAGGGTTTGTTATAAAAGGAATATGCTCAGGTGTTATTATTATCTCATCTTCAGAAACAGATGTTTCTTCATGAGAAATTAATAAATTATTTTTAATAAGAGTTTTAAAAAAACCACTATCCTTTAATTTCTTGTATTGAGGAAAGTAAATAGGATTAATTTTCCTACGAAGTATATTCCCATCATGATATATATATCCAGAAGGGTCTCTAAATGATGCTTCGTGTGTTTTACTGGTTTTTGTCATTGGTTTCTTCGGTATCTTCTTCATCAACATCTATTGAGTCATAAGAATCGTCCTCTTTAACCAAGCCAAAAAATGACTTTACTTTATATAGTACATTTTTTGAAAAAAGCAATACTCCTGCAGCTACTGCCACTATAGCTTGAACTATCATTGCCCCTAATCCTGGATCGAAATACAAAAAATTCATATGTATATATTTACTTGCGATGTTAACTGTAGCAAATTAACTAAAAAACGCGCAGTTTATTGAAAAAATTATAAATTAAATTGTTATAAAAAAAAAAGGGATTTAATATAAGAATTAAACCCCTTTTTTTTATTTATAATTTATATCGCTTGCGATCTACTTCTTTTAGGTACACTTTTCGCACCCTTAAAAAATTAGGAGTAACTTCAACATATTCATCTTTTTGAATATACTCTAAAGCTTCTTCCAATGAAAACTTGATGGCAGGTACAATTTTTGCTTTATCATCAGCTCCCGATGAACGTACATTACTCATCTTTTTTGTTTTAGTGATGTTTACTGTCATATCATCTTGACGTGTATTTTCACCAATTACTTGTCCCTCATAAATATCTTCATTTGGATGTACAAAGAAACGTCCACGGTCTTGTAATTTATCTATTGAATAAGGTATTGCTTTTCCTTTTTCCATAGATACTAAAGATCCGTTTTGACGTTCTGGAATACCTCCTTTTAAGGGTTGGTATTCAAGAAAACGGTGGGTCATAATTGCTTCACCTGCTGTTGCTGTAAGTAGTTGGTTACGCAGTCCGATAATTCCACGAGATGGAATTAAGAATTCACAAATCATTCTGTCTCCTTTAGCTTCCATAGAAACTATTTCTCCTTTACGAAGTGAAACCATGTTTACAGCAGTACCACTAACAGTTTCTGGCAAATCAATAGTTAATGCTTCAATTGGCTCACATTTCTTACCGTCAATTTCTTTAATAATTACTTGTGGTTGCCCTATTTGCATTTCATACCCTTCTCTACGCATGGTTTCAATTAATACAGAAAGGTGCAATACACCACGACCAAAAACTAAAAACTTATCTGCACTGCCTGTTGGCTCCATACGGAGGGCTAAATTCTTTTCTAATTCTTTTTCAAGTCTCTCTTTGATATGTCTTGAGGTTACATATTTTCCATCTTTACCGAAGAAAGGTGAATCGTTGATGGTAAACAACATACTCATTGTTGGCTCATCGATTGCAATAGTCTTCATTCCTTCTGGATTTTCTAGATCTGCAATAGTATCACCAATTTCAAATCCTTCCAATCCAACAAGAGCACAAATATCTCCTGCTTGTACTTGTTCTACTTTTTTACGACCTAGTCCTTCAAAAGTGTGTAGTTCCTTAATTTTTGTCTTTTTGATACTACCGTCTCTTTTAACTAAAGCCACTTGCATACCTGCCTTCAAAGTACCTCTTTGCAAACGACCAATAGCAATACGACCTGTAAATGAAGAGAAATCTAATGATGTTATCAACATTTGTAAGGTTCCTTCTTTAACATCAAAAGAAGGAACGTGCTCTAATACCATATCTAATAATGGCTCTATAGAATCTGTTTCATCTTTCCAGTCATCACTCATCCAGTTGTTCTTTGCAGAACCATATACTGTAGGGAAATCTAACTGCCACTCTTCTGCACCCAATTCAAACATTAAGTCAAATACTTTTTCATGCACCTCTTCTGGTGTGCAGTTTTCTTTATCTACTTTATTAATTACAACGCAGGGCTTTAAACCAAGATCTAGGGCCTTTTGTAAAACAAAACGTGTTTGTGGCATTGGTCCTTCAAAGGCATCTACAAGTAAACAAACACCATCTGCCATATTTAATACACGTTCTACCTCACCACCAAAATCGGCGTGACCTGGGGTGTCAATAATATTAATTTTCGTGTCTTTGTATACTACAGAAACATTTTTTGAAGTAATGGTGATACCGCGTTCACGCTCTAAATCATTATTATCTAGTATTAAATCTCCTGTGTTTTCGTTTTCACGAAATAAACTACAGTGATGCATTATTTTATCTACCAAGGTTGTTTTACCGTGATCTACGTGTGCAATAATTGCGATGTTTTTGATTTTCATACTGCTATCTTTTTAAGAGGGTGCAAAAGTAGTGTTTCTGATTTGATTATAGTGCAATATATTGAATGATTAATTTACACTAATATTATCCTATCTTTGCATCATCAAATTTTAAGAAAATGAACCTCGATTTAATTCCAAAAATAAAGCATACAAATTCAAATAATTTCTTTCTACTTGCTGGGCCTTGTGCTATTGAAGGAGAAGAAATGGCTATGTCGATTGCTGAAAAAATACTAAGGATTACAAATCATTTAGAAATTCCATTCATTTTTAAAGGGAGTTTTAAAAAAGCAAATCGAAGTCGCATTGATAGTTTTACAGGAATTGGAGATGAAAAGGCATTGGAAATACTAAAAAAAATTTCTGAAAGATTTGACATTCCTACGGTTACCGATATTCACGAGGTTAGTGATGCAGCATTAGCGGCAAACTATGTTGATATTTTACAAATACCTGCTTTTTTAGTACGTCAAACTGATCTAGTTGTTGCAGCTGCCAACACTGGAAAAGTTGTAAATCTTAAAAAAGGACAGTTTATGAGTCCTGAAAGCATGCAGCATGCAGTAAAAAAAGTTTTAGATTGTGGCAACCAACAAGTAACTATAACCGATAGAGGAACTATGTTTGGATATCAAGACATGATTGTTGATTATCGTGGAATTCCAACCATGCAACAATATGCTCCTACTATTTTAGATATTACTCATAGTTTACAACAGCCCAATCAAACTAGTGGAGTTACTGGTGGAAGGCCAGAAATGATTGGAACTCTAGCTCGTGCCGGTGTTGCTATTGGAGTTGATGGCTTGTTTTTAGAAACTCATTTTGATCCAGCAACTGCAAAAAGCGATGGCGCCAATATGCTGGACATTCAATATTTAGAAAAATTACTTAGTGATTTAGTAGCGATTCGTAAAACAATTACATCCCTTTAACAAAGCATCACCGCATTTTAAAAACACTTATTATAACTAGTGATTTATAAAGTAAAAAAAAAGGGTTGTAAAAAACAACCCTTAAATTCAAATAATCGCTTTCATTAACTCCCCAATTAATAAGCTTTGTAAAGATGCACTAATAAAGACTCTTTTAATCAAGGGTTTTACCTATTTTACAAAGGGGGTTTTTCCCCTTTTTATAAATTAAATTAATTATAAAAATTAACAAGCATCTGTTTATCAATTATTTACCTTTCTTAAGGAATTCTTACAAATACCTTTCCTTTAAATTTAGTTTAATCACGGCCCTTTATATAATCTTGTAAATAAGAAAATCTTTCAGTTAAGGTTCCTTTTGAAGTAGTGATTTTTGCTCTTTCTAATATTCCATCCTTATCATTATTAAAAAAAGCAGGCATCACTTGATTGAAAAACATTCTTCCAAATCCTTCACTTGCATCTTTAGGTAATTCACAAGGTAAATTATCGACCGCCATCACTGTAATTGAATTTTTGGTCTTAAAAGGAACTTCTTTTTCTGAAGCAGCCTGGTACCCATATATGGGATCTGCAATGGTTGAAGCTCGAAGTGTAGAAGCTACTGGACCATCAATATCACAAGAAATATCACCGATTACACTAATATGGAATTCTGGATGTTTTGCATCATCTCTAGTAAATAAATAAGGTGCATTTTCCCCATAAAAATGACCTGCTATCAACACATCGCTTACTTTAGCAAAACGCATAAAATTACTTTCATAGCCAGTTGGATCTTTAAAAAACTCTGTTTTATTAAATGTTCCACCGTCCATTTTTTTATTATAATCCATCACATCAATGTAACAATATACTGCCTTTTGATAGGTTTTTGTCAAGTATTCGTCAACAGTAATCTTTTCAATATTCAAATGATCAACTATTTCTTTGGCTCCTTTAGCCACTTTTCCACTTCCCGTTAGCACTATTTTAATTGCAGGAAGTTTAATTTTGTTCAGTTCGACTTTCATAGCAACAAAATCTGCTAAAGTTTCTACTTTTGCTAAAGTAAAAATACCATCTCGCAAGCCCAAAGCCCTAAAGGTGTTATAGGCTCCTACCAATCCCGCATACCGCCCAAAACCAATTAATCGAAATCCATTTTCTTTAACTATGGTTTCGTGGTCATACAATTCAATCTTATTTTTAAGAATTGCTTGTAATAATGCTTTATTATAGGGCTGCTGTTTGATGGTATGGCTAAAAAAAAAATATTTTTTATTGGGTATTAATGCAGTAATAGGTACTTCTTTTACTCCTAATAAAACATCGCAATCTGAAACATCATCCACAACTTCAATCCCCTGGCTTGTATACTCAATATCTTTAAATACTCTTACTAAGCTACTTTCTACTTCTATTGCAGCATCTGGATAGGTTTCGAGTAATTGAATGCATTTTTTAGGAGAAAAAACAACCCTGCGGTCTGGCGGTGATTTTCGTTCTTTAATAATTGCAAATTTTATGGCCATTTTAAATCAATTTTGAAATATAAATTTAGAAGCTCAAAGATACAAGTATTATTATATCTTTGCAGTTCATAAGTAGTTTTGATATTGCTCTTGTTCTTTGAAAACAACCTCTTCATTAAGAGGTGCCTAGTAAAATAGGTAATTGGGGCCGACTGGTTTTGACAGCGGGTCTAATTGTAAAGTAAGCATGTCGAGCGCTGGGATACAGCTCGTAAATATCATATTTCACACTTTTTAAACGGCGAGAATAACTACGCCCTAGCTGCATAATCCGAATTACAGTAGGATAATGCCTCGGCCCGCAAGGCGGGCAAGCAGGAAGTCTCTCGAACGCCTTGGTTTGCGGCTTTTGATATAGAGACTTCGTAAAAGTAAACCTAGCTTGTATAGTGCTTTGATGTACTTGCGAAACTCAAATTAAAGATAAGCTTTGCGTTGGTAGTTTTCAACCGGCAATTGGACGAAAATTTAAATGAAAACTAAACATGTAGAAAGCTCTATAATTGCACGTTTGGACGGGAGTTCGAATCTCCCCGGCTCCACTATTATAAACCGTAACTAATTATATATGAATTAGTTACGGTTTTATTATTTAGTTTTTAGGCAACATATAGGCAACAATTCTCTTTTTACTTATTTCTTGAGGTTGGTTGTAAGAAAGTATTAGGATTATATAAACCCTCTTAAGAAAACTCATATATCCCTCTTTAATTATTGCTTTAAAACCTTTAATAAAATAGTGGTATGATATTTGGATATTGCTCCATATGAAACTAATTAAACTACTGATAGGATTGGCTTTAGGGATTGGTGTATTAAGTTGTGAACCAGAACTCTGTGAAGATTGTTATACGGTAACCAATGCAGAGGGTTCTTATTGGGAGTGTGTGGAGTATGACTGTAGCAATGATTACGTATCTACCTTTTCCCCAGTTGATGGAGCATGACTATTAGTTTTTGTGAGGCTCCATTTTTTTCTAATTCTTTTAATCTTTCTAGTTTTTTTTGTCTTCTTTTTTCAATTTATCTAATATTTTATTGCCGTCACATCTGTTTATTTCAATTTCTCGTTTCGTCTTTTGTTAGCCCCTTTAACTCTAATTCTTCTAACTTCTGTAATAGGCACACCATTATATCTCCTTTGATCGGTAAATGATGGTAAGCAATCACTACCAACACTATGAAAATACATATTAAGTTTAAGGTATTCATCACTAAGTTTACAAATTGCCCAAGTTACATAAACACCATCCCAATCTAAAAGCCATTGTTCGTACTCTTCTTTACATCTTCCTGTTAGCTCTAACTCAAACTCTTCCTTCATAATTTTTTTCATATCTCATAGGTTTTTTTATGCCAAACAACATTCCCTTTTTCAGTAATACGACTGTCTAACCATTTTATTTGTTCTGTACCTGGGATACGGGTATTCAAATGAATTGTACCTCTATTATCCACCCCATAAATTAATTGCTCTTCAAGAAAAACATAATCTGCTCCATATTTAAAGGATTTAGGAATCAGTTTTTCTCTTACCCATTTCTCCAAGTGACATCCTGGGCTATTCATCTCGGATAATACATATATTTTACCATTGGTAACTCCACCTTTATTATAAGTCTTACTAAAAGTAGTTAATGTCCCGAATTTCATATTGATAGAGGCAACATTAATTATAAGAGAGACAAATGAGATTTGCATTGTCTCAGAGTCAATATAAGATACGGAGTTAGGCATAACATTATTTAATTGTTACGTATCAGTATTTAAGTATAAACAGAATGAAATTCATTTGTTTTGACAGAACTGTCCGTATACTAAACCACCGTAGCTTTTGTGCTCGGTTGGTACGCCAAAAGGCGTTCCTGATACTGGTGTAAAATTAGTAAATTAAATTGTATTTTTAATGTAATTATAAAAAAGATTAAAAATCTAAAAGTGTTCTTTTATCTTTATAAACGACATAAGTAGTTGGCCATAATATTATTATATAAAAAACACACTCTTGATAAATATTCACTACTATTTAATTTTTTTGATGAAGTTACAAAATGCAACCTGACCAACACTCCACAACCTTTAAATGAGGGCTATTTTAAGGCCCTTTAGAGGCGTTTTAAGAGACAATCTAATCTACTTGAACAAGGAACAAACATTGTACTTTTTCAGGCACTCAGGAGCAATAGAAATATTTAAGAGAACAGGCTCTATAACCAAGCTACAGAAAGCTATGGGACATTCCTCTATCAATGTAAGTTTAACCTATTTAAGAGGGCTTGAGATAGCTGAACTGAAGGAGGAGGATATGCCTTTAATATAATACCATTATGTAAATGACTAACCACTAAACCGAAGGCATAAAGAAAACCATCCTAAATTAATAGAATGGCTTGTAATCTTAAATGGTTAAGGAGTACAGTTAGTGAAGTTAGGTGTGTTTGCTTCTGTTAAAGGTGCACCATCATTAAAATTATCACAATTTGTAACATTATCTACACTCCAAGAACTTATATCTTGGTTAAAAGAAGTAGCACTTTGAAACATATACTCCATATCTGTCACATTGCTCACATCCCAAGAACCAATAGGTTGATTAAAAGCAGCATTTGAACCAAACATACCACCCATAGTAGTCACACTACTCACATCCCAATTTCCAATAGGTTGATTAAAAGCAGACCTAAACATACTACTCATATCAGTCACACTACTAACATCCCAATTACTTATATCTTGGTCAAAAGCAGTAGCACCATCAAACATACTATTCATATTCGTTACATTACTAACATCCCAAGAACTGATGTCTTGGTTAAAAGTTTGAAGATAATAAAACATACCACTCATATCAGTCACATTACTTACATCCCAACTTCCAATAGGTTGGTTAAACAAAGTTGCTCCTTCAAACATTTGTTTCATACTAATCACATTACTCACATCCCAATCACCAATAGGTTGATTGAAAGAGTTAGCACCGTCAAACATAGAACCCATATTAGTAACACTACTCACATCCCAAGAACGAATATTTTGGTTGAAATTAGATTTATTTTTAAATAAATTTACCATATCGGTTACTAAAGAAGTACAAACATTATTTAATTCCTCTCCGTTATTAATGCCCCACGAAAGACCATTATTGTCTACTATAGCAAAAGTAAAACCATCTATAGTACCCGTATCTCCCGCAACTGCACCCGCACTTGCTTTAACGGTAACTCCATTAGATGCTAAATACACATTATTACTACTCCCATTACCATCTACAAACAAACTCACCTCTTCAAAACTTTGATTGGCTGTAATGGTGGTGTTTTCAATAGTATAAATAACATTGTTCCCATCAAAATCTGCATCTGTAATAACCACTTCAACTTCTTCTACTCCATCTGCATCTACCCAAGTTAAAACAGCATTAGGAGGGTCTAACTTAAAACTATTTTCATCATCATAATCATTCCAATAAGAAGCAAATTCATCCCCACTGATGTATTTATGTTCTCTATTAGGTCTATCTGTAAAGGCAAATATATCCTCTGTAAAAGGAATTACAAGGGTATTGCTGTTTGTAGCATTAGCCTCTATAGCAGTATGTACATATAGCCATTCTACTTGAGTATCATCAACATTGTTATTATCATCCGTTGTACAAGCAAAGATTAATAAAGCTAAAAATAAATAGATAAGATTTTTCATTGTGTTTAGTTTTAAAATCAAGGGTTTATAATCTATTAAATGGGTTAGTTAGGGTCACAGTTAGTGAAGTTAGGTTTTGGTAATGTCCAAGATGCAGCGCCACCACTAAAATCAATACAATTATTAACATTATCTACATCCCAAGAATTTAAATCTTGGTTGAAAGCAGTAGCAGATTGAAACATATAACTCATATTAGTCACATTACTAACATCCCAAGTACTTATATTTTGGTTAAAAGTATTAGCACCAAACATATAACCCATATCAGTCACATTACTCACATCCCAATTAAAGATAAGTTGGTTAGAACCAGCATTCAAAAACATACCATTCATACTTGTCACATTACTCACATCCCAATAATTTAAGTCTTGGTTGAAAGCAGTAGCATTCCAAAACATACCATTCATATTAGTCACATTACTCACATCCCAATAATTTAAGTCTTGGTTAAAAGCAGTAGCATTATTAAACATAAAACTCATATCAGTCACATTACTTGTATCCCAAGTACTTATGTCTTGGTTAAAAGTATTAGCACCATCAAATATACCATTCATATCAGTAATACCACTCGTACAGGTAGTAGCAGCATTTTCTGACGTTATTTGTTCTTTGGTTCTTTTGGTATAGTTCCTTCCGTCTACTGTACCAGTACCTCCAACAGCAGCATTATCACATATACAGGTTACACCGATAGCATAAAAATTATTACCATCTCCATTACCATCTACAAACAAACTAACATCCTGAAAGGTTGCATTCTCTGTTAATTTAGGATTTTGAATAGTATAGGTAATATTATCTCCATCAGTATTTGCTCCTATAATCACCACTTCTACTTCTGCAACTCCGTCGTCATCAACTGAAGTTAATACAGCATTGGGAGGGTCGAACTGAAAACTGTTAGTAGCATCCTCACTCCAATAAGACACAAATTCATAAGCACTAATATATTTATGTTCACGATTAGGTCTATCGGTAAAGGCAAATATATCATTAGTTACTGGCATCACAAGGGTAGTGCTGTTAGTAGCATTAGCCTCTATAGCTGTATGTACATATAGCCATTCTACTTGAGTATCATCAACATTGTTATTATCATCACTACTACAAGCAACGATTATTAAAGCTAAAAATAAATAGATACCTTTTTTCATTGTGTTTAGTTTTAAAACAAAAGTAGTAAATTAAAGTAAGGCATAAAAACCATCCTAAATTAATAGAATGGCTTATAATCTGTTAAATTGATAAATTGTTAAAAAGTGCGAACTGCACGCACACTGATTGTGCTGTACTTATGATTGTACCAAAAATGAAGAATCTCATCAAGAGTAATATAAAACGCTTCGTACACATTGTTCTCCGTAGAACACCAGTAGTTATTACCTGATATAAAACCCCCAATCGCGTTTTGTTCCGAGAGCACTTCATGTAGCTCTCCAAAACTTGGTAAATACCAATCGGTATACCCTCCACCATTATAGGCTCGTGCTATACTTGCAGCATAATTCCCTGAACCTTGAGCAGCTATTATAGCATCTGTATTAGTTGAACCAGTTCCGATATTTGCATAATCATCACCTGTTATACCTATTAAAATATAGGTTCCATTATACCATTGTCCATCACTTTGGTCGGCTATGGCAGCAATTAAGCCGTGCGTTTCTCCTACAACATAACCTATATCTCCAGGTTGAAATATATAAGCTATTATACCTCCCTGATAACAAATTCCAACAGCAATAGTATATCCTTGACAGATACTTAAACAAGGTTGAGGTGATTCCCAAGCAGTAGCACCTTCACTAAAATCATCACAAGATGTAACATTTGTAACATTCCAAGAACTTAAGTCTTGGTTAAAACCAGTAGCATAATAAAACATCCCACCCATATCAGTCACGCTACTCACATTCCAAGAACTTATGTCTTGGTTAAAAAGAGTATTTTGAAACATTGCACGCATTTTAGTAACACTACTCACATCCCAATAATTTAAGTCTTGGTTGAAAGCAGTAGCATTATCAAACATACCATTCATATCAGTCACATTACTTGTATCCCAAGTACTTAAGTCTTGATTAAAAGTAGTTGCCGTATTAAATATAAAACTCATATCAGTAACTAAAGTAGTTACTACTTTAGTTACATCTTCTTGATTTGTCACCATTTCTCTAAAATTAACTTCGTTAACAACAGTATACGTAACACCATTAATTACTCCTGTATCACCGTCTTCTGCACCTTCACAAGCCTTAACTGTTACTCCGTTAGCATCTAAATAAACTTTATTATTTTCACAAGGGTCACCACCATTACCATCTACAAATAAACTAACATCTTCAAAGGTTGCATTCTCTGTTAATTTAGGATTTTGAATAGTATAGGTAATATTATCTCCATCAGTATTTGCTCCTATAATCACCACTTCTACTTCTGCAATCCCGTCGTCATCAACTGAAGTTAATACAGCATTGGGAGGGTCGAACTGAAAACTGTTAGTAGCATCCTCACTCCAATAAGACACAAATTCATAAGCACTAATATATTTATGTTCACGATTAGGTCTATCGGTAAAGGCAAATATATCATTAGTTACTGGCATCACAAGGGTAGTGCTGTTAGTAGCATTAGCCTCTATAGCAGTATGTACATATAGCCATTCTGCTTGAGTATCATCAACATTGTTATTATCATCAGTTGAGCAAGCAACGATTAATAAGCCTAAAAATAAATAGATAAGTTTTTTCATAGTGTTTAGTTTAAACCAAAAGTAGTTAATTAAAATTAGGCATAAAAAAACCCCTCACATTTCTGCAAGAGGTATAAAAAAAACCATCCTAAATTAATAGAGTGGCTTTGTAATCTGTTAAATTGATAAATAATCAATAAGATTTAAAAGTTCGAACAGCACGCACGTTGTAGGTGTCATCTTTAAAGTAAATATGTTTATTGCCATTATTAAAAATCTCTAGCCAAGCAGTACCTGTTCTACCCTCTGTAGAACTCCAATACCAGGAATCAGAAAACCCTCCAATAATATATTTATTCAAATAAAGCTTATTAAGTTCCTCTTTTGATGGTAAATACCAATCAGTATAACCGTTCAACTCCAAATCATCACAAATTTTATTCGCTGTTGTCCATGATGCACCTAAAGATTGATCAGCTGATGCAGCAATTACGACATAGGGTACGCTTGGATCATAATCTAAATCACCAGGCTTCGAAATATAAGCTATAATACCTCCTTGAAACGAGTCACCAACTTTTCCACCTTGAAATAAATTAACTACCTTTTCTTCTTCGAAAAAGTTACCTGTATTTATTCCATCCCCAGCTCTTACTTGAAATTGTATCTTATCTCCAATTAATTGCTCTACCTCTTCCAAAACATCCCAGACGATTACATTCCTACCTGAAGCTACTTTAGTTCCTACATCTCCAGATACTTTTGTTAGAGGGCCTTGCCATGTTGTGGCTTCGTCCTTAGAGACATATAAACTTATAGCACAAGGGGCTTTAGTTTCAAGAGTATAGCTTATTTCTATAGTACTGCCTATTTGACGAGTTTCAGTATCACTCACTT
>Ga0233427_10000087_pt1 | contig 123582 bp, 107 predicted proteins | sample SI_118_April2016_5_FD_179885 | JGI IMG/M metagenome (GOLD analysis project Ga0233427, IMG submission 179885) | Seawater microbial communities from Saanich Inlet, British Columbia, Canada - SI_118_April2016_100_MG | ecosystem: Environmental > Aquatic > Marine > Inlet | place: Canada: British...
CTTGGTAAGGCCTCGATGGTTTGTCGTGCCACTGGAGACAGCGGGACATCTCGGCTTGTTCCATTCTTGGTCAGTGCGAGATGGACATAGTTCTGCTCGAGGCGGAGATCATCCCAATCCAGACCGAGTAACTCACCACGTCGCATGGCTGTCTCTAAGGCCAAGGTCACCAGCGGGGCTAGGTAGGGATTGTCTGATGCCTGACATGCCATCATCAATCGTTGCCCCTCATCACCCTCCAGCCTTCGAGTTCTCCCCTTGGGCTGTTTCGGCTTTCGGAGGTTAGCTGCGGGATTGCCGGGAAGGTTGAACCCCCATTCAGACATCGCAATACGGATAGCGTGGCTGATGATCGAAAGATCACGATTACAGGCCGAAGCACCGACTTCGTTCAGTCGTTCATCACGATACTTAGCCAGATGGCCGGAGTTTAGCTTCGATAACCAAATGTGAGAGAGCCATGATTTTTGTAGTCTCGCGACAACATAAGATTCTTTATCATAACCCCTCTTCAGAGGCGAAATCTCTCGTCCATAACGGTCCAGTATATCCCTGACCATACAGTCATTGGTGATTAGGTGACCAAGGTCGATTTGTCGTTCTGTCTCAATCGCCCATTTTTGCGCGTCTGAATGTAAGTCGAACGTTTTTGTTTGGCTTGGTATTCCAAGACGCCTTATTCGAACTGTGTACCGGCCTTTTCGTTTCATTATTGATGCCAATTCCAACTCCGTTGTCACAGGAGTGGTACAAGCAAATACCCCTATACATTTTCCATCTGTCGGCGAACCGGGGTCGCCGAGAAAAATGCTTAGAAATCAAAACTTAATGGCTGAGAAAGTGCATTTGGTCTGCAAGACTCGAACTTGCGACCCCCGCATTACGAATGCGATGCTCTACCAACTGAGCTAAGGCGGCACCGAAAGGCCGCGCTCTACCTAGGTGGGGCGCGGTCCCCGGTCAAGGACTTTGCGGGCACGCCGCAGATGTTTCAGGCGGGCTTGCCCGCCGTGATCGAGTAGGCAACCGGAAACGAGGTGTTGTGCCGCACACGGTTTTGCGTGTGGGTCTCGTCCCAGTCCATCAGTTCCGGCATGTGTGTGCCATAGAACCAGGCCGCCATGTCCGCCCGGGATTCTTCGGGGAAATATTCCAGCGCCTGGATCCAGCAATAGGCAATCGCCTCAAACGGGCCGCCGGTGGTTTTCGGTTCTTCCGGCTGGAGTCCCGCCTCACGCATGGCGCGCGCCATACCGAACGGGGTCCAGCGAAGATAGTCATCGGGTGACTGGTGGAGTTCGCGGAGCAGCGGCTCGAACACATAGACGCGCCCGCCCGGCCGCGTGATCCGCGCCAGCTCGGCGAACAGCGCATCCTGGTCGGCGACGTGGTGCACCAGGTTGGGCACCAGCACGAGGTCTACGCTGCTATCCGCAAGGCCCGTGTCCGAAGCCCCGACCCGCCGCGCGCCGGGCACGAACAGGAAGCGCGGGTCGTCGACCATAGAAGCGTTGTAGGCGCCACGGTCTTCCGCGCTCTGTGGGCTGCAATCGAGTGCCTGGAAATCCTGATCCTGAAAAAACGGAGCGACCAGCGAGCACCCGCCGTAGAGCAGGCCGCGCTCCAGCGACGCCACCACCGCACCGGCCGGCATCTCCGCCGCGAACGCACGGACGTCGGTCAGCAGGCGCTTGAAATGGGGCCACTTGGTCTCGACCTGGAACACACGCTCGGCCAGAACGGCGGCGTGGCCGTCGAGCATCTCGGGCGTGAACCGTTCGCTATCGATACGCGCGTCTTCCGCCAGGCTCACGGCAGCGGCTTCTCGAAGGTCATGTAGATCGTGTCCGCCGTTCCCTCGCGGGCCAGCGTATCGCGCCAGACGGAATCGAGCGCCGGGTCATCGAGCCCCGGGAGCGGGTGGCGGCCGCCGGGTGCGCGTTCGCGCAACCAGCGCAGCGTGTTGGCGACGCCAAACCGATGGACAAACCGTGTCTCGACAGGGACCAGGCCGGCCGCGCGGCCACAGCGTGCGAGCGAATCATCGCTGAAATACCAACGGTGAACAGACCGGTAGAAGAAAGGTGGATAGTCCTCGGGCAAAAGCTCCATCAGCAGATCACCCCGATTGGGTGTCGAAACCGTCAAGCGGCCTCCGGGTGCCATGAGCGCCGCGATCTCGGTCAGAAACGCGGCCGGCGCCTCGACATGTTCGATCACCTGAAACGAGAAGGCGTGCTCCACCGCACCCACGCAATCGTCCAGCGCATGGGTCGTATAGTCGTAGACGTGAAACCCGCGCCGCGTGAGGGACTCGTGATACGGTTTGCCCGGTTCGATCGCGATCACACTCCGGGCCAGGCCCGCGACAAAATCGAGAAAACTTCCTGCCGCACAGCCCACGTCGGCCACCACCTTGCCCCGCAGAGTCATGGGATTGACGACGTTCAACCGCTCCAGCTGCAATGGGTCATGGGCCGCATGGAACCCGTTGGTGTCGGATGCCTCGCCGAGAATTTCCCGGTAGGCCGCGTCGGTGTAGACCGCATCGTCGTGGCATGAATGCTCGTCGAGGCGGCGCACACCGCAGCCAACGCATTCGGCAACCATCCCGCTGGCCCGGCTGTTGCCGAACGCACCGTCGCGGACCGGACCCTCATAAATCGGAATCCAGGCCTGTTCGCCACACACGGCACAATCAGGAAACGCCACAAGATCCGGCGTCGCGGGATCGATCGAAGCAGCGTCGAGGGTCGCGATGCTCATGCGTAGGCCAATCTTTTCTGAACGGTGATTTCGGAATCGGCGAGCAGGTTGGCGATCCGAACGCCGGCATGGCCATCGCCAAACATGTGTGAGGATTCATACCGGCCATGATCCATCTGGGACCGCGCCGCTTGTTCGATCGCACCGGGTTCATAGTCGGCATGACAAACATTCGCGGCATGCTCTCGGCCGCCCTGCCGGGTGCCGACATTGACGGCCGGCACACCCAGATAGGCACCTTCGCGCAGGGCCGAACTCGAATTCCCAACCAGCACGGCGGAATTGTTGATCAGGCGGGCATATTCTTCGGCCGGGAAGTTGCGGTAGAAATGCACGTTTGCGTCCGGGTTTTCCTCGCGATACATGCGCAGGCCCTTGGACACATCATCGGACCCTGCATCCACATTCGGCCACAGCCAAACGGTCTGCATGTCGATCTTGCGAACCGCCTCGAGCGTGGCCGAAATCTGGTCGTAACCGGAACCATATTCCGTCGTGACCGGATGTTGCAGAACGACCATGTAGGGGCGCGACGGATCGAGGTGGGCGCCCGTGCCCTGCTCGCCGTTGAGCAGGCCGGAGTCCAGACTGAGGTCGGTATCGACCAACAGGTCGATTGCCGGACAACCGGTCATATGCACGGTCTCCGGTGCCTCGCCCATGCGCACCACAAAACTATGCGCACGTTCGGTTGCCGGGAAATGGATATGTGCCAGCTTGGTGATGGCGTGGCGCACGCTCTCGTCGATGGAACCCGTGACCTCGCCACCCTGGGTATGGGCCAGCGGGATATTCATGTAGGCCGCCGCGATGGCCGTGGCCATGGTCTCGAACCGGTCGGCGACCGTCAGCACGATATCGGGCTGGAGGTTTTCCAGCTGGCTCGAAAGCTCGATAATTCCCATGCCGGTGGACTTCGCCATGGTGGTCGGGTTTTCGCCTTCGACGATCGAGTAGATCACCGCCGAGGGTTCGAACCCGTCCGCGCGGATCAAATCGACGACATTGCCGTAGCGATAGAGCAGCGCGGAAGCGCCGACGACGAGTTGAAGCTCCAGCCGATTATGCTGTTGGACCGCACGCATAACCGACTTGATACGCGCGTAGTTGGCCCGGCTGTTCACGACCACGCAGACCTTGCGGATCGCCGGGCTTCCGTTGAGTTTGCGAATGGCATTCATCCTGCGGCCCTCAGTTCATTGGCACCTGTATGGTCCGCCGCGATCCTCTCCAGGAGCCCGGTCGCATCGTCGAGAATATTCTCGATATGCGTGCGGAACACGTCGCGAAATATGCCCATCATCCGCGCATGCGCGTCTGCATCGGCGGCGCGGTTTATGTAGTAGCCGGCGACAGGCGGCATGCCGCGGGCAGAACCGCTGAGAGGGACGACCACCCCGCCATATTCTTCATCGCATCGATTCAGGAACTCGGTGAGCGCAGCTTCGAAATCATGGAGATGCTCTGCCGCCGGCAGGACATCATCCAAGAATGCGCGCATCTCCAGGGCGAATTCATGCCAGACCCGAAGCCGGCCTTCGGCGTCCTGAGTGGCCATATACTGACCGGCGTTGAAATGACGGCCGGCATTCTTGATCGCCCGCACCACTTTCGCCTTGTCCAGCCCCGCACCGGGAATCTCCAGATCCTCGGGGTGCACCGGCAGCGTTCCTGGTATCGCGACGCCGTCGCTGCAATTGAATGCGGTCACTTCCGCGCTGGAGATCACCGTCTCGAAGACCCAGCGGCTCCAGAGGTAGTAGGAGTTGGTCCAGGCGGGGCCGCCAAAGTTTCCCGGCACCTGGATCGGCATATCGTTGTGCCCTTGAGCGTGTCCCTCACGCGTGTTGTAGACCGTGTCATTCGCATGATGCGCCGCCGGATCGACAGACCCGCAATCGCAGCCGAACAGGTAGACCTTCCGGAAGCCCAATGTGGTCGCGAGCGCCATCGCGGTGTTCGCCGAAAACGGGCCCGTACCGACAACCGGATCATGGGCATCGCCAAACATCCGCGAGGAACTCAGAAACTCTCGGTGAAACAGGAATTTGTCGTCAAACAAGCGCGTCACGCCGGCCTTCACTGAAACCGAGGCCATCAGGTCGACACCGAATGTTTCATTGTCTCCGCCGGAGCGCTCAAAGATGTGGGCAATACGGGCTTCTGTGGTCTCGTTGTTCTCTTTCTCGATCTGGAAGTCCGGCTTGATCCCGGCGCTCAGAAGCGTCTGGAGAGCGGACCCCGCGCAGAAGACGACCGCATGTCCCTTCCAAGCGCGGATGGCCTCGATCGATCGATCGAGCGACGGCCCGGAGCCGATGATGAATGCCGCCAGATCATGCGGCGCCTGATATGCCCCATCGATCATCCAGAATTCATGCGTGTCGACATTCGACACTGTGTTCTCGATCATGAGTTTCTCGTCGCTGTAATACCCCTGCATGATCGATTTCATGCCGACGAGCTCATGAAATGCCCGCGTGATCGCGATCGTCGTGTCGGTCTGATAGTGAACATAGGCGTAGGCCCCATCCACGGCCGATGCGCCAAATCGTGTCATCAGCTCGTCGAGTTCGTTCTGTGCGGCCCGCGGATCAAGCTGGACGATGACGTCAAGCGATGCATTCTGTGCCGTGCAGTGATCTGACAGGGCCCGCCAGTCCAGTGCATGCAGACTGTGCACAAGAAATTCTTCCATCGGTTCGATCAGAACCACATGGCGCGGCTTAATTTTCTCAAGCAATTTCGGCACATGCAGCCCGAGACCAACCCCTATAACCACAAGCATTCCCGCTTGTTCGACGGGCGGCATAGGAAGCAGAGAGTCCCCGGCGCAGGCGGCGAGTTCGGTCGACAATGCCTTCGTGCACGGGTCTGAAAGTGAGTCCGGTTCGGGGCACCCGACAACGACGCGCATCGGGGATTTCCGCCAGGATTCAACCTGCGCGCGCGCAAAGTCGATGGCATTCTGGTTGTAGAGCCGGGCTCCGCCAATATCGATATCGATCGCCCGTCCTGTCTCGTCGAGTACAGGCTGCGTAATCGTGTCGGTGGATCGCCGCGCTAGCGACGCGACACCGGGCAACGCGGCGTCGAGGAAAATTAGATTCTGCTGGAACAATGATAGTTCGGTCATCGACATCTTTCGGACGTTCGCGGCGCAGCCGGAAATCAGATGTCATTGAACGCAAATTTGGTTAGCAAAGGCTTTACACCGCCTCTGCTTGTCACTCGGCACGATCAGGCAGAGCCTGGAACCCCGGCGGACGACAGTGTTTCCGGCGCGTTGGTAATCGAATCGTCACCACCGCTATGGGCGAGCGCCCGGTGAATTCGTGGCGGCTGTGACCAGCCCAGCGTCGCAAATGCGCCGCAGTGACCACACACAGCAGACCAGTCATCCGCGACGGTGCCGCAATCGCCGCATACCCATGCACGATCAGACTCGGCGCTGGCCGCGAGCTCCAGCCATTCAGCCGGCGTTGTCATATCTTCTGCGTCCTCATCGGCGAGCCGCGCCCGTAGACGATAAACACCCGCAGTCGGCGCAACCGCCTGAAGCTCGTCGAGCCGCCGGTGAGCTTCACCCCACAGGTTCGCATCGAGAGCCGCACGGGCCAGCGCGAGGTGACTTTCCGGGTGTTCCGGTGTCGACCGAACCAACGCCTCAACCGCCTTGTAGGTTTCGAGGGGGGGCGTCTGCGGGCCGAGCAGGCCGAGATAAACATCGCGCAGGTCGGGATGGGGCGCAGCCACCCAGGATTTCTCTAAAAATTTTCGCGCACGCCGCGCGCGACCATCTTCGGCCACGAGTTGCGCGAGCAGGCTGGCCGCCGGGACCAGAGCGGGATCAAGCTCGTTGGCTTTGCGCGCTTGCGCATAGGCATCGGCTGCCTCGCCCGAACTCCTGGCGACACGAGCGCGCTCTGTGAGCAAGGCCGCCTGCTGCCGGCGCGCCTGCGCGGACGAACTGCGTTTCGATTTCTGGGATTCCTCAATCAGCCGCTGGGCTTCGCGCCAGTCCCCGGCCCGGCTCAGCAGCGACACCATTGAATCAACCACCCATGGGGTGCGCGGCTTCAGCGCGTAGGCGCGCTTCGCGTATGACAGAGCGCGCGTGTCATCGCCTTCTCTCAAAGCGTCGGTGATCAGACCACGCAGGCCAAGAAACTCTGTTTCCTCATTCTGCGTCATGCGCTCGAACGCGGCGCGCGCCGCCGCTTCGTCACCGGCGATCTGCGCTGTCTGTGCCTCGAGCAACAAAGTCACAGGCGCATGATCGAGCAGCGATCCAACACGGCGCGTATGTTTGCGTGCATTGTCAGCATCGCCTGACGCGATCGCGACCAGACCATCTGACAACGCCCGCACGCCTGCCTCTTGCCTGCTCAGGCGTCGTCGCATCGACCATTCACGCGGCCGGCGCCGAATCCAGCGCCAAACGGCAAAAATACCCGCAGCGGTCACGGCCAGGAGGAATGCCGAAAGCGCAAGAATTCCCACCGAGGTCTCGACACGCCACCCCTCCCAGTCGAGCGACACCACGCCGGGGCGGTTGGCGAGCCAGACGGCGACCGCCACCACGATGGCAACTTCGGCCACATAGATCAGGAAACGAAGCATCACGAACCGCCCTCGGCGCGCAGCCGGGCAATCGCCTGCGCCTCGATCACCGCGAGCGCATCCTGCGCATCGAGATGCGCCTGTGCGCGGGTCATCCAGGGCGAGAGGATCTCACCCGGCGTGCCACCAACATCCTTGAGCTCCGACATGACATTCGCGACATTACGATCCGCCAGCAATATTTCGGCGCGCGCAATCCGGGCCTCGATATCATTGCCTTGCACATCTGCCCCGGTCCGACGGATGCGAACGATGTCGTTGATCCGACCCGTCAGGCGATCGACAAGATCACCGGTCTCGCCGCGTCTGCCCGCGGCCAGTAGTTCCGGAATCAAATTTGCGAACGAAAGCTCGAGCGCAGGCGCTGTCGCCACGCCGGTCTCTGCAGATACGCGAAGCATCTCGAACGCCGTGTTCAATGTCGGGTCGGCGTCACCCAATGACCCCGCCGTGTTCAGAGGCCCCGCGAACGGTGCACCGCGTTCCAGCGCGGTCCGCAACTGACCTGCCGCAAGCGCCAGTACCGATGCGCGAGACATTGCCGCGTCGTCGGCGTCTCTTCCGGCGCCCAGCGCGGCAATCTGCGATTCCAATGCGGCCTGTGCCGCCGTCAGCGCCTTGAGCTTCGCATCGAACTCCAAGATCCCGCCGGACATGGCCTGTATGTTCGTGGAGGCAATTTGGATTGCGTTCTGTATCTCGACGTCGAGAACGTCGAGCCGGGCGAGAATCGCGGGATCAGAGGACGTCCCATTTCCGCCCCCCGCCGCGAGTGCATCACGCAACCCGTCTATCTCGGCCCGCAACGGCGCGAGGGCGGTTTCCATATCCGGCGGCGACAGTTTGGACAATTGGATGCGCAGCGCCGCCACTTCCTGGGTCAGGGACGCCAACGCCGCCGGGTCTGCAGCCGGCGCGCCATCTCCATTGGTCTCGGCAAGACGTGCGACCCGGCCTTCAAGCGCTGAGAAACGGGCATTGTCGCCATCACTCGCGCCCGGTCCCATGGTCGACCACCAGACCCAGCCACCGACGCCGATCGCGACCGCGAGGGCCAAAATCGCGAGCCCACCACCGCGGGCGGGAGATGTCGCGCGATCCCGAGGCTCGGGTTTTCCGCTCCCGGGTGACACGTCGCGTTCTTCCCTCGTCTCGTCCTGTTCCTTCGAACTGTTTGATTCGGACGGACCCGCGGCACCCGTGCTGCCTGATGACAGGTCGATTCCCTCCGCCGCGGCAGCCGCGCGAATAGCTTCCATCCGCGCAGCCGGGATGGTGTCTCGCTGTTTCCAGCCCTGAACGGTGCTCACCGGGACGTCTAACCGCGCCGCCATCGGGCGAATACCGCCAAAGGCATCGACGATCTTGCTTGCCGGCTGATCTGTTTCATCACGCATGGTCATGTTCCGCTTTATTCGTACGTACTCATGCGTACATACGCCTGTTCAGGTTCTTCCGCCACAGAATCCCGACATCATCCCGACATCATCCCGGCATCCCGCACTGTACCGGGCGTACGTCTATGTCTTCGCCGCACCCAAAGCGCGAAACAGGCTCACCTGGTCGGGCGTTTCCGCAATTCGGATGTCTGAAAACGCCAAATTTGTAAGCTTCTCCGCGACCGCACCAGACAAAGCGACCGCGACAGTCCGGCCGCAATGCTCGACCAATCCCTCAGATGTGACGAGTTCGGCAAACTGCGCAGCCGTACGTGGGGAAAAGAATATCGCAGCATCGAGAGAGCCACCCCTCAGGCGTTCGCCTATCACGTCCGGTAGATTAGGCACCGGTTCCGCGCGATACAGCACCGCCCGGCTGACCTCGAACCCCGCCAACGCCAGTTTTCCCGACAAATCGCCCGCCGTTACGGTGCCAGCCACATGAACCAGTTGCCCATCGGGCGGTGATAGCCGAGTTATGACCAAGTCAGCGAGCGTCTGCACGTTTCCGTCTGCGCTCTCGGTTCGATCGAATCCGTTTTGCCGGGCCGCAGCGGCGCTCGCGTCCCCCACGGTAAAAACAGGCAGATCCCGTCGAACTGTCGCTGACGCCAGCGCACGTACACCATTTGCGCTGGTGATCAGGATCGCCTGTGCATCCGACAAATTGAGTGTGGTGTCCGTATCGAAAGTCACCTCAAGCAGCGGCGCGATCACTGGTTCATGACCAAGCGCAATCAATTCAGCCGCAGTTTCATCCGCGTCAGGCCGGGGACGGGTTACCAACACGCGCATATCAATCGCCGAGAGCTGCGAAGAAGTCAGGTCCCATCCGCGTGCGCAATTCCGCACCGACGGCGCGGCCAAGGGATTCAGGATTGTTTGCCGGGCCGGCGTGCGCCAGACGCACCAGGCCGCGCCCATCGGGCCATGCGGCGAGGCCTGTCAGGAGCATTTCATCACCATCCAGTCGTGCAAGTCCGGCAATCGGGGTGTGACATGTTCCATCGAGCGCATCGAGCATCGCCCGCTCCGCGCGCAAACACAGCACCGCCGCCGGGTGAGAAATCGCCCGTAGCGCGTCCATGGCGCGGGCATCGTCTGTCCGGCTCGTGATCGCAATGATCCCCTGACCCGCCGCGGGCAACATCTCATCCTCATCCAGAACAGCATCTGCCGCATCGCCCAGGCCCAAACGGCGCAGCCCTGCATAGGCAAGCAGGGTCGCATCCGCCTCGCCGTCTTTTATTTTACGCAGCCGGGTCTCGACATTGCCGCGAAACAGCACCGTTTCCAGGTCCGGTCGCAATGCAAGCAATTGTGCCCGGCGACGCAGGGATGCCGTACCAACCCGCCCACCCTCGGGAATGGACGCGATGGACGCCGCTCCAATCAGTGCATCGCGCGGATCTTCTCGTTCCAGTGCTGCACCGATGGTGATGCCTTCGACGAGCCAGGTTTCCATATCCTTGGCCGAATGCACCGCGATATCGATCGCGCCATCCAGCTGCGCACGGTCAATCTCCTTGGTGAACAAGCCCTTCCCGCCGAGCTCGGCCAACGGGCGATCCGTGACCGCGTCCCCGGTGGTACGGATCGTGACAATTTCGGGTGCTGGCGCGTCCGGATAGGCCGCCGTCAAAAGGTCGCGCACCATGTTTGCCTGGGTAAGCGCAAGGGGACTGCCCCGGGTGCCAATACGGAGTTTGTTATCGCTCATGCGAAACTCATAACGGCATGCGGGCCGAATGCAAAATTGCTTCTCGAATGAACTTTCCTGACGATGCGACGCCGCCAGCCAAATGGGCTATATGATCCTCATGCGCGTTCTCGGAATTGAAACCAGTTGCGACGAAACGGCGGCCGCAATCGTGTCCGACGACCGATCCATTTTATCCAACGTGGTGCTCAGCCAGCTCGACGATCACCGTCCGTTCGGCGGGGTGGTCCCGGAGATCGCCGCACGCGCGCATCTGGAACACCTGGACTCGATCATCGCGCGCGCACTCGACGAAGCAGGCATCGACCTGGAAGAGCTCGACGGCATTGCCGCAACCGGCGGGCCCGGCCTTATTGGTGGGGTCATTGTCGGTGTGATGACGGCCAAGGCGATCGCAGCAGCGCGCGACCTGCCTTTCATCGCGGTGAACCATCTCGAAGCCCACGCCCTGACGGCCCGGCTCACCGATGATGTGGCCTTCCCGTATCTGCTTCTGCTGATCTCCGGCGGCCACTGCCAATTGTTGATTGTCGAGGGGGTCGGGCGGCACGTGTTGCTCGGCACGACGATGGATGATGCGATCGGCGAAGCATTCGACAAAACAGCGAAACTTCTCGGGCTCGGGTTTCCGGGCGGCCCGGCGGTCGAGGCCGCAGCGCGCAACGGCGATCCGACGCGATTCCGGCTGCCGCGGCCACTCAAGGGCAGGGCGGGATGTGATTTCTCGTTTTCCGGTCTGAAAACGGCTGTCCGCCAGGCAGCACTCGATCTCGGCCACGCCCCCGACACGCAAGACGCCGCGGACCTTGCCGCCGGATTCCAGGCAGCCGTCGCGGATGTCCTCGCCGACCGTTGCCGGCATGCCCTGGCCGAATTCAACGCTCGCCACCCCAATGTCCCACCTGTCCTGGTGGCGGCAGGCGGCGTCGCCGCGAACCAGACACTCCGCACGGCATTGTCGACAGTCAGTGCCGCACAGGGTGCGTCCATGGTTGCCCCGCCGCCGGCACTTTGCACCGACAATGCCGCCATGGTTGCATGGGCCGGTATCGAGCGCCTGCGTGCGGGCAGCCTCGACACGCTCGACTTTCGCCCGCGCCCACGCTGGCCGCTGGCCGAACTGCACGCCGCGGAATAAGCTGCGCGCGCCGGGAGAGAAACATCATGGCCACGGACGCGACACCGAGCACCAAGATCGATATCCAGCCACTGTTTGCGACGCCCGTTGCGGTCGTAACCTTGCCTGAGAACATGCGCATCAGCGCGGCGCTGCGCGAGACGATCCTCGCCCGCGCGGAGCAGGAACCCTCAACCGCACATTCCAACCTCGGCGGCTGGCAATCGACCTGGGACATGGCAGATTGGGGCGGCGAGGCCGCGTCATATCTTCTGTCTTTCGTGCGGCACATGGCCGACACGCTGACCATTGACCGTCACGGCAAGGCGGCACCCCAGACATGGCGCACGAACGCCTGGGCGAACGTCAACCGATCGGGACACGGCAACGAATTCCACACCCATCCGGGCTGCGTCTGGTCGGCGGTCTATTATGTCGACGATGGTGGCGCTGCCAACGACCCCTCGCTGGGGGGCCAGTTCGAACTCCAGGATCCGCGCGGGGTCGCACCGGCCATGTTCCGGCCCGAACTGGTTCCCAACGTGCCCGGCGGCGCGGCGTTCGGCGCCAGCGAATCGATCAGCCCTATGCCCGGAACCGTTCTGATGTTCCCGTCCTGGGTCTCCCATGCCGTGCGCCCCTATTTCGGCGACGGCACCCGAATTTCCGTCGCGATCAATCTGAGTTAGGAGCTGGTGATGCAACGGATAACCGTGATCGGAGCCGGCGCCTGGGGGACTGCCCTCGCCGCCGTGGCGCGGCGCGCCGGGCGCGATGTGGTGCTCCATGCGCACGAGGCCGAAACCGCCGCCGCAATCAACGCAGATCACGAGAACAGGGTTTTCCTGCCCGGCATCGAGCTCGACCCGGCGATCGAGGCAACCGACAATCTCGCGCATGCCGCCGACGGTGCCGATGCGATCGTGATGGTGACCCCGGCCCAGTTCCTGCGCCCCACCTTGGCCGCGATTGCACCGGCGTCGGGAACACCGATGATCATCTGTTCAAAAGGCATCGAGCTCGACACCGGCAAACTGATGAACGAAGTGGCGGCGGAAGCCGCGCCGGGTGCAGAACTCGCGGTGCTGTCGGGCCCAACCTTCGCCGCCGAGGTGGCGCGTGGGCTGCCGACCGCTGTCACGCTTGCCTGTGCCGACGCCAACACAGCCACCCGGCTGGCAACCGCGCTCGGCACGCCTTCATTCCGGCCCTACACGTCGAACGATCTGGTCGGCGCCGAGGTCGGCGGCGCGATCAAGAATGTGATCGCCATCGCCTGCGGCATCGTCGAAGGACGCGCACTCGGACAGAACGCACGCGCCGCCGTGATCGCCCGCGGCCTCGCCGAGATCGCCCGCTTCGCCGCCGCACTCAACGCGGACTCCCGCACATTGATGGGCCTGTCGGGTCTCGGCGATCTGACACTGACCTGCACTTCGACGGCGTCACGCAATTACACGCTCGGCGAAGCGCTGGGTTCGGGCGCCTCCTATGCCGACGCGATCGCCGGAAAGGCGTCCGTCGCCGAGGGTGCCACCACCGCACCCGCCGTTCTCACCCGCGCGAAGGCGCTCGGGGTCGAGATGCCGATTTGCGCGGCGGTCAGCGCGATCCTCCATGATGGCGCCAGCGTGGACGAGACCATCACCGACATCCTGGCGCGACCGCTGCGCGCCGAGGGCTGACTGGCACACCGTCCAGCTGCCCTGTATTGAGAAGGTGTCATTTGAAACTGCGAGATCGAACGAAGGACAATTGCCATGGCCTACTGGCTTTTCAAATCTGAACCGGGTGCCTGGTCATGGGACGACCAGGTCAAGAAGGGCACCGAGCATTGGGACGGAGTCCGCAACTACCAGGCCAACAACAACATGAAGGCCATGAAGGTTGGCGACAAAGGCTTCTTCTATCATTCCGTGAACGAGAAGCAGGTCGTCGGCATCGTAGAGGTGGTGCGCACGCACTACCCTGATCATACGGACGAGTCCGGCCGCTTCGGCATGGTCGACATCAAGACCGTGAAACCGGTCGAGACCCCGATCACGCTCGCCAACGTCAAGTCGAACCCAAAACTCGCCGACATGGTGCTCGTCAACAATTCGCGCCTGTCGGTGCAGCCGGTGGCCGCCGCCGAATGGCGCGAAGTGTGCCGCATGGCCGGCGTGAAACCGTAGACAGTCAACGCGACCATGACCGAGACAGATTCAGACACCCCGGTGATGCGCGGCAACCGCCGCGTCCTGTGTCATGTCGATGAAATCGGCGAAGCCGGCAAGGGCTTTGTCCTGCAGCGCATCTTCAAGGACAAACCCGACGCGAAGATGCCGATCTTCATTGTCCCCGGCGACGAAGACGGTGCGCTGTATTGCTACATGAATGTCTGTCCTCATCAGGGCATATCTCTCGAGTTTAAACCCGACACCTTTCTCGACGTGGATCGCAAACTGATCCAGTGCTCGACCCATTGGGCCATGTTCCGCAAGGACGATGGGTATTGCGTGAAGGGGCCATGTGTCGGCAAGTCGCTGACCCAGCTGCCGGTGATGATCGACGACGACGGGATGGTTCTCTTCGGCGCCTAACTCGCCCCAAAGGCTTGGCTCGCCCCAAAGAACGAGAGGGACGCTGACGCCTTGCGGTTGTCTGGCCGCACTGATTTCCCGATAATGCGCCGCAACGAACCTGGCTGCACCGGGCCCACCGTTGCAGGGCAGGCGCAAACGTCGGACAATTTGATCACAAGGGGGAGTACGCGCCATGTTCCGCGAAAAGTTTCCCGTCTCGGACGAATGGGCGAACCGCGCCTGGGCCGACGACGCAAAATATCAGGAAATGTACAAACGCTCGATCGACGACCCGGAAGGTTTCTGGGGCGACGAAGGCAAGCGTCTCGACTGGATCAAGCCCTACACCCAGATTCAGGATGTCTCCTACGATACCGCCGACCTGCATGTGAAATGGTATTACGACGGCGTGCTGAACGCGTCGGCGAACTGCCTCGACCGTCACCTGGCAACGCGCGGCGACCAGACGGCAATCATCTGGGAAGGCGATGACCCCAAGGACGACGCCAAGCTGACCTACAACGACCTGTACGAACGCGTCTGCCGGTTCGCCAATGGACTGAAGTCGCTCGGCGTCAAAAAGGGCGACCGAGTTACCATTTACCTGCCGATGATTCCCGAGATCGCCGTCGCCATGCTGGCGTGCGCGCGGATCGGCGCCGTGCATTCCGTCGTGTTCGGCGGGTTCTCGCCGGACTCAATCGCGGGACGTATCCACGACTGTGAATCCTCCTTTGTCATCACTTCGGACGAGGGACTGCGCGGCGGCCGCACAATTCCGCTCAAGGACAATGTGGATCAGGCAATCGAGAAGCTCACGGTCGAGCACATCGACAAGGTCGTCGTGGTCAAACGCACAGGCGCCGACATCAACTGGGTCGAGGGCCGCGACGTCTGGTACCACGAACTCTGCGAAGCGCAGTCGGCCGACTGTCCGCCCGAACCGATGAGCGCGGAGGATCCGCTGTTCATCCTCTACACTTCGGGCTCGACCGGCAAACCGAAGGGCGTGCTGCACACGACCGGCGGCTACATGGTCTACGCGTCGATGACCCACCAGTATGTCTTCGACTATCACGACGGTGACGTCTACTGGTGCACTGCCGACTGCGGCTGGATCACCGGCCACAGCTATATCGTGTACGGACCATTGGCGAACGGCGCCACGACCCTGATCTTCGAGGGGCTGCCGAACTACCCGGACGCGTCACGCCACTGGGAAGTCTGCGACAAGCATCAGGTCAACATCTACTACACGGCACCGACGGCGATCCGCGCGCTGATGCGCGAGGGCGACGAGCCGGTGAAGAAGACGTCGCGCAAGTCGATCCGCCTGCTGGGCACGGTCGGCGAACCGATCAACCCGGAGGCCTGGCACTGGTATCACCAGGTGGTCGGCGATGACCGTTGCCCGATCGTGGACACGTGGTGGCAGACGGAGACCGGCGGCATCCTGCTGACGCCGCTGCCCGGCGCAACGATGCTGAAGCCGGGTTCGGCGACATTGCCCTTTTTTGGTATCCGTCCCGTCATCGTCGATGCCGAAGGCAAAGAGCTCGAGGGCGCGTGCGAGGGCATATTGTGCATAGACGGCAGCTGGCCCGGCCAGATGCGTACGGTCTATGGCGATCACAAACGCTTCGCCGAGACTTATTTCACGGCCTATCCCGGCCTGTTCTTTACCGGCGACGGCTGCCGCCGCGACGAAGATGGTTACTACTGGATCACCGGTCGTGTCGACGACGTCATCAACGTCTCGGGTCACCGCATGGGCACGGCCGAAGTCGAGAGCGCACTGGTCGAGCATGACGATGTCGCCGAAGCCGCAGTCGTCGGCTATCCCCACGACATCAAGGGCCAGGGCATTTACGCCTATGTGACGCTCAAGGCGGGCGTCGAGACCAACGACGCGCTGCGTGACGAGCTGATCAAGTTCGTGCGCAAGGAAATCGGACCCATCGCGACACCGGACCTCCTGCAATGGGCACCTGCACTGCCCAAGACCCGGTCGGGCAAGATCATGCGCCGGATTCTGCGCAAGATTGCCGCCAACGAACATGACCAGCTTGGCGATACATCCACCCTTGCGGATCCAACCGTGGTCGACGATCTTGTCGACAATCGACAGAACAGGTAGCCCGACCCGAACATACAAAGGTATGTAGGCATTGTTGTGACATACGAGCCCGATGACACCGCGCACGTGCGCTTGCCGCTGATTTCTCTCGTCCTTTTGGTCGCGCTCCCGGCAGCGCTGATTCCCGTGTTGCAGTTCCTGTCGATTTCACTCGCAGGGAACGGAGCAATTGCCCCCGGCGGCGCGGCCGTCTCGCTTTCTCTCGAGGCACAGCCGGGCTCCATCATCGCGGGCAGCATCATCGGCCTGCTGGTGGCCTATGTTATCGGCGGGCGCAAGGCCATGTTTCTGGCCGTACTCTCGATTGTTGTCGCCGTTGCGGCGATGCTGGCCATCGGATCGCCGCTGGCATTCTCATGGGGGCGCACGGCCCTGAACCTGGCCGCCGGCGCCCTGCTGGTGTTACCGATTTTGGTACTCGGCCACTACGGCTCCCATCGACAGATTGCCGCCGGCATGCCGGGCCTCATCCTCGGCCCCTTTCTCATGGTCGCCCTCATCGGCCTGTTGACACGCCCGGAGACCGAAGACCGCATCGCGGCGCTGACGGACCTGGGTGGATTGGACGTGATCGAACCGATGGGCTGGCTGGCGATCGTCCTGACGGTCCTTCTCGTGCTCAGCCTGTTCCGGGCGATGGGCCGCGCCCGCGGCGGGCGACCGAATGCTCTCTTCTCTGCGGAGCTGCGCGCCGATGCGCGCGATGCATTGGGGTTCGTACTCACGGGTCCACAAATCTATGCACTGCTGATCGCGATGGCACTCGCCGGGCACGCCGCAACGATCTACCTGGGTGATTTCGCCCGCAAAAGCCCACTCGAAGGTTTTGGAGTCGAATCGACCATCGTCGCGACAATTTGTCTTGGGCTCGGTGGTTTCGTCATCGCACGCATATTCGGTCCCCGGCGCCGTCAGCATGTCCTGGGGACCACCATAGTCTTCATATTCATCACCACCGGCCTGATGGCTGCCACCGACATCATGTTCGCTCCGACGGCCGGCACGCTGGGCGTATTTGTGTGGCCCTATACACAAGGGCAGCTAGTACTGCTGGTTCTGACATGTGCGGCCATGGCCATGCTCGGCGCCTCGTTTGCGATGATTTGGCTCGCGATCGTCGAGGTCGGCATCGGCGTATTGGCGACGATCCTGCTGATCACGGTGCTCGTCGCACGGATCGGCGCACCGGCGGCCATGCCGCTCCTGCCGATCCCCGAAATGTGGCTCGCTACCGTGCTTCTTGGTGCGGCGCTGGTTTTGGTCACGTTGGGAACGATGTTCGGACGACGCCGGCACAATGTACCAACCCCGGCGCCCTCGGCCGATTTCGCCGCCCTGGATCCCGCCGAACTTGCCGATTATGACAAGCATGAGGAACCAGGCTTCGATGCCGCCACGGCATTCGACGACGAACCGATCGAGGTGACCCCGGAGGCCAGTCAATCTCGCGCGCCGCGCCCGCCGGTGCATGAACCTGTCACACACGACACGCCGGAAGAGCCTCCGGCTCCGGTGCATGAACCCCTCATGTCCGAAACACCGGACGCACCCCCGCCCTCGTTGCATGAACCCGTGGTGCACGACGCGCGGGAAGAGCCTCCGGCCAGGTCCGCCGGACGGCTGCCTTGGCGACGCAAACGCGGCACCCGTGACACACCGGCGGAACCCCTGACACAGGAGACCACCCCGGCAGCGGAGAGGCCCGAACCACCGCGGCCAGCCCCCGAAAAACGCACCACACCGACGCCGCAGGAGCCGAGCGCGCGACACGAAGCGGTTCAGGAAACCCGTATTGATTGGGAAAAGCTCGGCGCCACGGTCGTCAATGACGAGTCGGCATCGAACGGCGCGCCCGCAACGCCAACCGCCTCCGAAGATGAAAACGCACCCAGGCCGGCGCCAGACAGGGTGTTACCTGTGGAGGACAGGGTGCCGTCTGCAGAGAAAAAAGCGGAAGAAAAAGAAAAACCGCCCGCCAACCGTCCCAAGTCCGCAAATCGCCCCGAATCTGACGGACCCGTATTCACACGCAACGACTCGACCATTTTCGATTTCGACCGGCTGCGCACCAACACGCGCAAACCGGACATGTCATCCGATCAAACAGATGAGGATAAGGAGTGATGCAGATTGTGATGGTTGAATTCGCCGTCGGGCCCGAACGGGTCGACGCCTGCGTCGCCGCGCTGAAAGCGATCACCGGCACCCTCGTTGCGGCCCAGCCGGAGTTCCATGGCGCGACAATCCACGTCGAAGCGGCGACCGGTACGGTGCTCAACTATATGCGCTGGGACACCCACCAACACTTCATCGACTTCCGAGATTCCAACGCCGAAAAGATCGGCGAGGTGCTCGGCGAGTTCGGGCCAAAGGGCCGGATGCTCGACATGGTGGCAGAGATTCCACGGGCCTAGGCCGCCACAATTTCTATAGCTGGGTATCGTTCCGGAGGTGCGTGAGGATACGCGCCAGTCCCCGCGCGTCGGCGAGCGCATCATGTGCATTCTCGACCGGTCCGACCCCAAAATGCACAGGCAATTCCGAGCTCATCAGATGTTCGCCCGTGATCGCGCGGAGCGGAGGGTTGATATCCCGCCAGTCCGTGTCGGCGAATGGGTTTTCAAAATCCTTCAATGCACAATCTTCGCCAATCACCAGATCGTCTCGGCCGTGGGACAGGATGACGTCCGTGCCGGCAAAGGCGGCGAATGCGGATAACGCGTCCGCCAGCTCAACACCCGCTTGCGCCACCTCCGCACTGGTGATGCCCGTCAGATCCACGAAATAGGCTGACAATTCGGGATTGATCATCGGGCGGACAAGCACGGAGAAACTCGCCAGCTCCGCGAAGTCGTTGCCGGCATCGACCCGCACTGCACCGATCTGCACGATCTCGCGAAACTGGCCCGGCGCGGCCCAGCCACTTTCCTGGGCACCTTCCCACGACGTGTATTCCAGATCGGCGATAACGATCACCCCGGATGCGGGCACCACGTCCTTCAAAGTATCGGGCATCTTGGGGGGTGCGTCAGAAATCGACGCAGCGCCCGTCGCGTTCCCAGTCGCCGAACCGGGTCGGCTCCAGACCCTTGGGGCCGCCGATTTCCTTCGGCTTACCGGAATCCGCAGGTTTCACCACCGCGGCCTTTGGCGCCGCATTTTGGGCGGGTTTTGGTGTTCCAGTCTCACCCTCCGGCGTGCGGACGCGATACTGCGGCGTAGGGTTCGCACGTTCGCGGGACTGATTGTCATGTTCTTCGGACATGGCATTGATATGGACGATCCGGCCCGGTTTGCCAAGGGATTGCAAGACAACCACACGCGCCCACATTGGATGATGGGATCAACGAGAGGACCAACGAAGGCCGGTATGTCGAATTATTTCCGAACAGCGCTGCTGCTCGCCGCCCTGACGGCGATCTTCATGGTCGGCGGATTTCTGCTGGCCGGGGCCCAGGGGATCGTCATTGCGCTGGTCGTCGCGGCGGCCATAAACCTGTTTGCATGGTGGAATTCAGGCAGCGCCGTACTCCGCTACTACCGGGCGCGGGAACTCAACGATCCGACCCACCCGCTGTACCGGATCGTCGCCCAGCTCGCCGAGCGCGGCGGGCTGCCGGTGCCGCGTGTCTATATCATCGACAATCCACAGCCCAACGCCTTCGCGACCGGTCGCAGTCCGAGCAACGCCGCGGTGGCCGCGACGTCTGGCCTGCTGAAGCAGATGAACGAACGCGAGGTTGCCGGGGTCATGGCCCATGAGCTCGCGCATGTGAAGAACCGCGATACCCTGATCATGACAATCACCGCGACCTTCGCCGGCGCGATATCCATGCTCGCCAATTTTGCGCTTTTCTTCGGCGGCAATCGCAACAGTCCTTTCGGCCTGATCGGCACCATCGCGATGATGATCCTGGCGCCGCTGGCCGCGATGCTGGTGCAAATGGCGATCAGTCGAAATCGCGAATATCAGGCTGACCGGGCAGGGGCGCTGATCTGCGGTGACCCGGAATGGCTGGCAAGCGCGCTGGAGAAGCTCGAGGCCGGAGCACGGCAGATCGACAATCAGGCCGCCGAACACAATCCGGCGACTGCACACATGTTCATCGTCAATCCGCTGCACGCCCACAAGCGTGACAGGCTGTTTTCGACCCATCCCAGCACCGCGAACCGGGTCGCACGATTGCGCCAAATGTCTGGAAATGTTGATACAACTCCCACATCCGCAGGTGCAGCAATGACCGGCCCATGGTCGCGCCCTCAACCTGAGCCCCGCGGCCCTTGGGCACGAAAATGACCCCGAGTACAACCGAAAACCCCCAAAATCTGGGTATTCAATCAACAGATTGTCCACATATTGGGGTTCATACTCCATTTTGTGGACTTGCCCCCCTATTCCCACATGATCTAGGCTTCGCCCGGGATCAAGGCTGCAATCTGCGGTCGTTGGGGCAATAAGAAACGAACAGGAACCGGACATGTCATGGACTGACGAACGGGTAACGATGTTACGTGATTTGTGGGCCAAGGGGCTAAGTGCGAGCCAGATCGCCGTGCAGTTGGGCGGCGTGACGCGCAACGCGGTGATCGGCAAGGCGCACCGTCTTGGGCTGGAGAGCCGACCGTCGCCCATCCGGGGCAACGGCACCGGGTCACGCCGACGCAATCGGGCAATTGACCGGGCGCTTGAGGCCAAGGCCTTGCGCGGGACCATGGCCGATGAGGAAATCGGCGGAGAAAAGATCGTCCCGGACGGCGGCAATCGCGTCGATGAGGCGCCTATTCCGCCATTGGCGCGGCGCGGCGGTGACGTGTCTGACTGCCTGTGGCCGATCGGAGATCCGAACGACGCTGATTTCAGCTTCTGTCAGGCCGATACGGTGCCCGGACGCCCCTACTGCTCCGAGCATTGCGCCATGGCCTATATCCGGAAAGACAAAACAGCGGCCTGATTTCAGGCCTTTCCAGCGTTCCGGCCGCAGCGGGTCCACAATAATTGTGGCGACCGGCTGCGGCCGGTTTGTTTTTGGGGCATAAAGCGCCATGTCCGATTCCCGCACCGCAGCCTGCCAGATCCTCGATGCCGTCCTCGTCGACGGAAAACCGCTCGACACCACGCTCGCGGCCGACCGTGTACTGGCGAAGCTCGAGCCACGAGATCGCGCCCAGGCGCGCCGGATCGTCGCGACGGTTTTGCGACGCCTCGGTGAGCTCGACACCCGAATTTCCGAATGCCTCGACCGGCCGCTGGCAGGCCGCCACGCGCACGTCAAAAACATCCTGCGGATTGGCACCGCAGAGCTCCTTTTTCTCGAAACCCCGGCGCATGCGGCGGTCGACGGTGCGGTGCGCCTGGCCGGCCAGTACCGTCGTGGTGCGCTGAAAGGCCTCGTTAACGCCGTGTTGCGGCGGATCGGGCGTGAACCCGAGAACCGCGAGGGCACCGAGTCTCCGGGTGAACGCAATACACCGAACTGGATGCTCAAGCGATGGCAGGAGATCTACGGCGAGGATACCGCGCGCGCCATCGCCGACGCTCATTTGGTCGAACCACCGCTCGATCTGACCCTGGCCCAGCGCGCTGACCCGGCGGAATGGGCAGCGAAGCTGGACGCCGAGATTCTTCCTGGCGGAACCCTGCGCCGCCAGACCGGCGGACGCATTTCCGACCTGCCCGGTTTTGACGAAGGTTTGTGGTGGGTCCAGGATTTTGCCGCCTCGCTGCCGGCGAAACTGCTGCGCGACGATACAGAGGCGCGGGTCATCGATCTTTGCGCCGCGCCCGGCGGCAAAACCATGCAACTGGCCGATCGCGGCCCGGCGGTTACGGCAGTCGATATTTCCAACCAGCGGCTATCGGCACTGCAGGAAAATCTCGCGCGCACCGGCCTCAAGGCGGACATCGTCGATGCCGACGCCACCCAGTGGCGGCCGGAGAACCCGGTCGACGCGGTTTTGCTCGATGCGCCCTGCACGGCCACCGGCACGATCCGTCGCCACCCGGATATCCCCCGGCGGCGACGCTCGGCCGACATCACAAGCGCCACGGCGTTGCAGGATCGATTGCTAACCGCCGCGGTCAACATGGTCGCCCCCGGGGGGACCATCATCTATTCGGTCTGTTCACTCGAACCCGAAGAGGGAACCGCGCGGGTGGATGCTCTCCTGACCTCCGGCGCGCCCGTCACGCTCGACCCTATTTCCGCCGAAGACTGGCCGGAGCTGGCGGGGCTGACGCCGTCTGCCATCACACCTGCCGGCACATTGCGGACGCTGCCCTGCCACTGGTCTGAGCGTGGCGGCATGGACGGTTTTTTCGCCGCGCGCCTGATCCGGAACTAAGACTCAACGTACCCCGTTTGCGTCGCTTGCGGCGCAGTCTGCAAATCGGTTACCAAAAACCATGGCTCCCTCATCAAAGGCGGCTCCTGTCCGCATTGCACCTTCGATCCTGGCCGCCGATTTCGCCAAGCTGGGTGACGAAGTACGCGCCGTCGCCGCGGCCGGCGCGGATTGGATCCACATCGACATCATGGACGGGCATTTCGTGCCCAACCTCACGATCGGCCCCGGTGTCGTGAAGGCGCTACGCGCGCACTGCGATCTGCCCTTCGACGTGCATCTGATGATCAGCCCGGTCGACTACATGATCGCGCCCTTCGCCGAGGCCGGCGCGGATGTGATTTCGCTGCATCCCGAGGCCGGACCCCATCTGCACCGGTCTTTGCAGACGATCCGGGGTCTGGGCAAGAAGGCCGGTGTGGTGCTCAACCCGGCGACGCCAGTTGCGGTGGTCGACGAAGTGATGGACATGGTCGACCTGATCCTGGTCATGAGCGTCAACCCCGGATTCGGCGGGCAGGCGTTTATCGAGAGCCAACTGGACAAGATCACCGCGCTGCGCGCACGCATCGACGCCCATGTGGAAGCCGGCGGACAGCCGATCGATCTTGAAGTGGATGGCGGGATAGACCGGAAAACCGCACCCCTTGCCATTGCAGCGGGCGCCAATATTCTGGTCGCCGGCACCGCCACCTTCCGGGGTGGTCCGGATGCCTACGCCGACAATATCGCCGCCATGCGAGACGGCCGGTGAGCGGCAACGTCTTCCAGGATCTGCGCTATGGCGTCGGCAAGCTTCTCTATGCCTCACCGGTCTATCGCTACACCCTGATCGGGCGGGCACCGAACGAGCTCGTGATCGTGCCGCCGGACTCATGGCCCGGCAATGCCGAACGCGGGTCCGCGGTCTCGGCCGGAGAATTGTCATTTCTGGGCGAGACCGTACGCGGCGGCAAACACGCATGGCGCCCGGTCGGCATGAGCGATGCCTGGCTGGCCGAACTGCATGGCTTCGATTGGCTGCGCGATCTGCGTGCCGTCGGCGGCGACGCCGCGCGACGCCGGGCACGTGACCTGGTTGAAGACTGGATCGAACACCAGACCGGCTGGCAGGAAATTGCATGGCGCCCGGATGTTCTGGCGACCCGTTTATTTGCCTGGCTCGGCCAACATGACTTCTTTTGCGCGTCCGCCGACGATGAGTACCGTCGGCGCTATCTGGCAACAATCGCGCGTCAGGCGAAGCATCTGGCCCGCGTTCTGCCCGGTGGCGTCGAAGGCGCGGGTCTGATCCGTGCAGCAAAGGGGCTCACAGTCGTGGGCCTGGCCCTGCCCGGTCACGAGGCCTCGATTCGCCAGGGCCTTAAAATTCTCGAACGCGCCTGCGACCGACAAATCCTCCCAGATGGCGGACACGTGTCGCGCAATCCGCAAACCCAGGCGACTATATTGCGCGATCTGGTGGATGTGCGCAGCGCATTGCTTGCAGCGGAATACGAAATACCAGCCTTCCTGCTGGGTGCGATCGATCGTGCCGCGCCGTTCCTCCGCATGCTGCGCCACAATGACGGGCGCCTGGCCCTGTTCAATGGCAGCTGCGAGAGCGAAGACTGGCAGATCGACATGCTGCTGGCCCAGGCTGACGCGCGCGGGCGGGCACCGTCGAGCGCACCGCACACCGGCTTCGAGCGCATTGTGGCAAATCGCACCGTGGCAATCCTCGACACGGGCACCCCGCCACAAGCCGGGCTCGACATCCACGCCCACGCAGGGACGCTCAGTCTCGAGGTCTCGATCGGCAAGGAACGCCTGATCACCAATTGTGGTGCCCGCCCCGGCAACCGCGACCCCTGGGCCACCGTCCAGCGGTCTTCGGCTGCGCATTCGACCATGGTGGTTGACGACACGAACTCATCAGAAATTCTCGCCGATGGGACATTCGGGCGGCGCCCGCAGAATGTCGGCGTTGAACGTAGCGAAGACAACGGCAATATCTGGGTTTCAGCCAGCCACAACGGGTATGTGCCGGCTTACGGGCTTGAACATGAGCGCCGGGTCTACATGGCCGTCGATGGCGACGACATCCGCGGCGAGGATGTCCTGAACCGGGCGGGCTCGGCGGGAACGGCACGACCGGCGCGCGGCTTCGCACTGCGCTTCCACCTGCACCCCACGGTCCAGGCCTCGCTGGTGCAGAACGGATCGGCGGTGCTGTTGCGTCTGCCAAACGGCATCGGATGGCGGCTGATCGCCGAAGGCGGAACCGTCTCGCTGGCCGAAAGCATCTATCTCGGCGAGACCGAAGACGTGCGGCGCAGTGAGCAGATCGTGGTGTCCGGCGCGCTCGAGGCAGGCACCAGCGCCGCCCGCGTCAAATGGGCGCTCAAGCGGGTCCCGAAAAAGATCTGATCGCCGCGTGTCGCTACGGTTTTGGCGGCAATCCTTACCTTTCCTTAACCATCCTCATTGACCATGCGCATCCTTGGGCCGGACCCCGGCCATGCATGTGTGAGGGTAAATTGTCCAAAGTCCTGGTGACCGGCGCCGGCGGTTTTATTGGCTCCCATCTCGTCGAACGGCTTGTGGCGGAGGGCGCACAGGTGTGCGCCTTCGTCGAGTATGATTCCCGCGGATCATGGGGCTGGCTCGACGATGTTGAACCTGACATTCGTGACGCAATAGAAGTGATTGCGGGCGACGTTCGGGATTCCCATGCGGTTCGGCAAGCCATGTCGGGCTGCGAAACGGTGTTCCACCTCGCAGCCCTGATCGGCATCCCCTATTCCTATCTGGCCCCCGAAAGCTATGTCGACACCAACGTCACAGGCACGCTGAACATCGTTCAGGCGGCAACCGACCTGGGCGTTGCACGGGTCATCCATACCTCGACCAGCGAGGTCTACGGCACTGCACAGTATGTTCCGATCGATGAGGCCCACCCGCTCAACCCGCAAAGCCCCTACGCCGCAACGAAGGTCGGCGCAGATCAGATTGCCTTGAGCTATGGCCGCTCTTTCGGGACACCGGTGACCGTGGTGCGCCCCTTCAACACATTCGGTCCCCGTCAGTCGGCGCGGGCCGTCATCCCGACCATCATCACACAGTTGGCAAACCACGACCGTGCGACCGGACCGGCGACCATCCGCCTCGGTGCGACCACGCCGACCCGCGACTTCACCTTCGTCGCCGACACCGTGCTGGGATTTCTGGCCGCTGCGGACACACCCGCGGCAAGCGGCGAGGTGATCAATCTTGGCACCAACTTCGAAATCTCCATCGGCGAGACAGCCCAGGCAATCGCTGCAGAGATGGATGTCGAAATCAGGATCGAAACCGAAGACCAGCGCCTGCGACCCGATGCCTCCGAGGTGGAGCGTCTTTGGTGTGACAACAGCAAGGCTGCCGCAACGCTCGGTTGGCAGCCAACCCATGCCGGGCTCGAGGGATTCCGGCGCGGGCTCGCCGCGACAATCGATTGGTTTGCAGCGCCCGCCAATCGCGCAGGGTACAAGGCGCATCTCTACAATGTCTGACGCATCACTCGGGACGGGCGACCCGTTTACGCCGACCCTTGCCCTGCCGGACACCATCGCACAAGACGTGCTGGCGCGTGTCGACGCGATCCTGCCGCAAGCCGGCGGTCCCCACCCTCTGCACGCTCCCGAAATCGACGGCAATGCATGGGATTATGTGAAGGACTGTCTCGACACCGGCTGGGTGTCGTCGGTCGGCGCATGGGTAGACCGGTTCGAGGACATGCTCGCCGACATCACCGGCGCGCGCCACGCGATCGCAACCATCAACGGCACTGCAGCTCTGCATGCTGCACTTCTGACGGCCGGGGTTAAATCCGGCGACGAAGTGCTGGTACCATCCTTTACGTTCGTCGCCACAGCCAACGCCATCAGCTACTGCGGGGCCTCCCCCAACTTCGTCGACTGCGAGGCCACGGGGCTCGGAATCGACCCGATCGCACTGGAGGAGTATCTCGACCGTATCGGCGAGGTGCATGGAGATATCCTCATCAACCGGCAAACCGGTGCCGTCATCCGCGCCATGGTTCCGGTCCATTGCTACGGACATCCCGCAGACATGCGGGCGCTTTGCGAAATAGCGGACCGGTATCATCTGATCATTGTCGAGGATGCAGCCGAATCTCTTGGCAGCACCATCGGTGGAATGCATATGGGCAGGTTCGAACGGATCGGCGCGTTCAGCTTCAACGACAACAAGACAATCACCACCGGCGGCGGCGGCGCATTGATCACCGATGACGATCTTCTGGCGCGTCGCCTGCGGCATCTGACGACAACGGCCCGGGTGAATGACGGCGCGGATCTGGTGCACGATATGATCGGCTACAATTATCGACTGCCGAACATCAACGCCGCCCTTGGCTGCGCCCAGCTCGAAACCCTCGACCAGAAACTCGCGGCAAAGCGCGATCTGGCCGCGCGCTATCGCGAAACTTTTGCTGATGCCGACGGGGTCCGCTACGTGTCATCGCCACCATGGGGCGAGAGCAACAATTGGCTGTGCGGTATTTTGTTCGATAAGGCCCGCACACGAGACCTGGCGCTCACCAGCCTGAACGCCGCCGGCTATCAATCTCGCCCGTTCTGGGCGCCGCTCCACAGCATGAAAATGTATGCCGATGGGCCCCGCGCACCGTTGCCGATCACCGATCGGCTCTCGGCCTGCGGCCTGACCCTGCCGTCAGGCGCCGGGTTGAAAGGCGAGATAAAGCGTCAACCGTCAATCGATCGTTAAAGTTTTTCGCGAATTCTATGCACCGAAGCCATGGATTCTGCATTCGCTCATATCAACTCTCCGGCCAACGCGCCGTCGCCCGTCCGACAGGTCGCGCCGCCGCAAACGCGACTCGCGCAAAGCCTGATCGGCCCCGACACGTCCATTCACACATTGATCGAGCGTTTTACCGCCTGGACCGTCCAGATCGGTCTGGTGGTCGATCACCAGCGCAAATTGATCGGCACTGTCACCGACGGTGATATCCGCCGCGGACTTCTGCGTGGCATTGCAACCGACGCACCGGTGCGCACGATAATGAACCCGACGCCACGCACGATCCCCTTCGGTGAACCGCGCGGCGACATTCTCGCCTTCATGCACCGCGAGAAAATCAAACACATACCTGTCATAGACTTTGCGGGACGCGCCGTTGATCTGATCACGATCGACGCGTTGCTGGCCCCCAATGATCAACCCTATCGGGTCGTGTTGATGGCCGGCGGCGAGGGCCTGCGGCTGCGCCCGCTGACCGAACACACACCGAAACCGATGCTCGATGTGGGCGGCCGGCCAATTCTGGAGACAATCATTCGACGGCTCTCCGATTCAGGTTTCTCGGAGTTCCATATCTCGGTGAATTACCGGGCAGACGTCATCCGCAACCATTTCGGCGACGGAACGCCCATGAACGTGGCGGTCTCCTACATCGAGGAAGACATGCCGTTGGGCACTGCCGGACCATTGGCAAAACTCTCACGCGACGTGAGTGAGCCGGTGCTGGTCATGAATGGTGACATCCTGTCCAAGGTCGACCCGGTTCAGCTCATCGATTTTCATCGCGAGAACGGCGCGGCGGCAACGATGGCGGTCCGCACCTATGAAGTTCAGGTGCCCTATGGCGTGGTCGACGTCGACGACCACGAGATTCGCGGAATGCGCGAGAAACCGGTAACGCGGCATTTCATAAACGCCGGCATCTACGTACTCGGCCCCGAGGCGCTGGATCTCGTGCCCGGCGACCGCGCGTTTGATATGCCGGATCTGTTCGAGGCATGTCGAAAATCAGGTCTCACGACCCTCGCTTATCCCGTCCAGGAATACTGGGTGGATATCGGTCAGCTTGACGATTACCGCCGGGCCAATGAAGAGTTCGCCAAGATCTTCTGATCGAACCCGGCCTCTGAGGCTTACCCGCGTCGGGTCCGTTACACCGCTCTAAAGTTGCCAGCGACGGTAAGCCTCGGGCAGCTCGGTGTCCCGCCACATGCCCTTAATATCCGCAAGCAATCCGCCCTTGGCGAGGAGACCTGTCAACTTCTCCGCACCTAATTCGCCATACTCGTGGTGCCGCACGGCGCCGATGACCGCATCGTAATCCGCACCGCCATCGAGTGAGCTCAGAAGTTCGATCCCAAAGAACTGCTGCGCCTCCTCGCGGTCGGCGTGAGGGTCATGCACATCGACCACATGCCCCATTTCTCGCAAGCCGGAGATGATATCAACCACCCGTGAGTTACGCAGATCGGGCACATTCTCCTTGAACGTTAACCCGAGTACGAGCACCCGCGCATTGGGTGCATCGAGGCGCTCGGCGACTTCGCGTGCGATATAACCGCCCATTCCATCATTGATCCGGCGGCCGGCGAGGACGACTTCCGGGTTGTGCCCGACCGACTGCGCCGCATGAGCCAGGTAAAACGGGTCTACCCCAATGCAGTGCCCGCCCACGAGCCCTGGCTGAAACGGCAAGAAATTCCATTTGGTGTTCGCCGCATCGAGCACATCCAGCACGTTCAGGTCGAGGCCGTTCAGAATTACGGCGACCTCGTTGACGAACGCAATGTTGATATCGCGCTGGGCATTCTCGATGACCTTGGCGGCCTCGGCGGTACGGATATTACGTGCCTCGAAGACATCACCGTTGTTGACGGCGCCATACATGGCTGCGAGCTGGGCAGTAACCTCGGGCGTCTGTCCGGCGACAACTTTGGTAATCCGGTCGACGGTGTGTTCCCGGTCCCCGGGATTGATGCGTTCGGGCGAGTAACCGAGGAAAAAATCGACCCCGCACAACAGCCCCGAACCAGCTTCAAGAATGGGGCCGCAAACATCTTCGGTGACGCCCGGATACACCGTCGATTCAAAAACAACAATGGCGCCTTTTTCAAGATTGCGACCTACGGTCTCGCTCGCACCGCGGATCGCACCAAGGTCGGGCTTGTTGTCGTCATCAACCGGCGTGGGCACTGTCACGATGAAGATATTCGTCCCGGCCAGCGCCGCCTCATCATCGCTGAACTGCATCTCCGTGACACCCAGAGCGGCGGGCTCAACCTCCTCCGTACGGTCCACACCGTCTTTCAGTTCGGTGATCCGCATCGAATCAATGTCGAACCCCGTCACGTCGAAATGGCGTGCCAGATGGACCGCCAGTGGCAGGCCGACATATCCAAGGCCGACAACAGAAATACGTGGCGAGGAGGACATCTGCTTCAACTCCGGTGTGGGCCGCACTAAAGCAGCTTTGCGCGAGGCTCATAACGCGGACTGGGGCGCAATGCCAAGTCCGATAGATCGCCCGGACAGGTGGATTTTGCGACAATTCCACTTGCATCGGCTCATAAATTGACGCAACAGGGTCGGAAATCCTCAACGCAAGAGAAAATCTGCAGAATTCTGTCTGGCCCACTTGCGTTGCCTTGCGGACTGACCTATCTGGTTCGCCACAAGTATCGTGTTAATTATCCCAACCAACAAGAAATTTGTGTGCAATGGACCGCCTGGACATACTCGAAGCGCGTAGCGTCTACATCCTCCGCGAGGCCTATGCCTGCGCCCGACCGCTCGCCATGCTGTGGTCGGTCGGCAAGGATTCCAACGTCGTACTCTGGCTCGCGCGGAAGGCCTTCTTCGGAAAGGTGCCGTTCCCCGTCGTCCAGCTCGATACCGGCATGGAACTCGACGAAGTCTATGCTTATCGCGACCAGTACACGAAGGAGTGGGACCTCGACCTGATCGTGATCGACTGCCCACCCGAGAGCGAGATGGACCCGAGTTTGCCCCCGATGACCCGTTCGGCGGCCCGCAAAAGCGCCGGACTGGCCAACTTGCTCGAAGACGGCGGCTATAAGGGAGTTTTTGTTGGCATTCGTCGCGATGAAGAAGCGACACGCGCGAAAGAACGCGTTTTCAGCCCGCGGGCAACGGACGGCGCCTGGGAATTCCGCGATCAACCTGCTGAATTCTGGGATCAGTTCACGACCGACACGCCGGAAAACGCCCATCTGCGCATTCATCCGTTGCTGCATTGGACCGAAATCGACATTTGGCGGTACAGCCAACGCGAGAATATTCCGATCAATCCGCTGTACTTCTCGCAGGACGGAAAGCGCTACCGCTCCTTGGGAGAAAAGAACATCACCGCCCCGATCGACAGCGATGCGGCGACTATCGACGAGATCATCGAGGAACTCGAAACCACACGGTCGCCTGAGCGCGCCGGGCGCCTGATGGACAATGAGGCCGAGGATTCATTCGAGCGCCTTCGCACCTCGGGGTACATGTAATGGCGAACGCGCCCAACACGCAGCCGACAGCCGGCATCGCTGTAAAGGCCCGCCCAGCCCCCGAGCAACAGATGCGCGTGGTCATCGTCGGCCATGTCGATCATGGGAAGTCCACACTGGTCGGCCGCCTGTTCCACGACACCGGTCAGTTGCCCGATGGCAAGCTCGAAGCCATCGAGGAAATGTGCCGACGCCGCGGGATGCCGTTCGAGTGGGCGTTCCTGATGGACAGCCTGAAAGCCGAGCGCGACCAGGGCATAACCATTGACACCTCACAGATCTGGTTCCGACATGACGCGCGCGAATATGTCCTGATCGACGCACCCGGCCATCGGGAGTTCATTCGCAACATGGTGACGGGCGCCTCGAACGCCGACGCCGCACTGCTGATGATCGACGCCGACCAGGGGGTCCGCCGCCAGTCACGCCATCATATGTATCTGCTGCAGTTACTTGGCGTACGAGAAGTCGCGATCGCCGTGAACAAGATGGACCTTGTCGATTATGACGAGGCGCGGTTCCGTACCATCGAGACCGAGTATCGACAATATCTTGAAGGCATCGGCATCACGCCGCGCCATATCATTCCGATTTCGGCACGCGAAGGTGACAACGTCGCGACGGCGTCGAAGAACATGAATTGGTACGAAGGCCCAACCATTCTCGAGGCCCTGCCGCAGTTCGAACACCCGGCCTCCGCGGCCGAGCAACCGCTGCGCCTGCCGCTCCAGGACATCTACAAGTTCGATGAGCGCCGCATTCTGGCGGGACGGGTCGAATCCGGTACGTTGAATGTCGGCGACGAACTTGTCTTCTCGCCCAGCAATCGCACCGCGCGGGTTGAATCCATCGAAAGCTGGAATACGGACGGGTCCGCCATAGTGGCGCGCGCCGGCGAATCCATCGGCATCACGCTCGATGAACAAATTTTCGTCGAACGCGGCGAAATCGCCAGCCATGAGATTGCCGCGCCAGTCGAATCGGACGTGTTCCATGCCCGGCTCTTCTGGCTGGCCGACACGCCGCTGGAAGTTGGCACTGCGTGCGAGCTCAAAATCGGTCCGAATCGCGTCGATGCTGTTGTCGAGAAAATCGAACGGGTGATCGACATCGATGCGCTGACAGATCATGACGCGGCGCGTGTTGCCCGCGATGAAATTGCCGACGTCGTCATCCGTACAAGCCAGCTCGTGGCCTTTGACGAGCACGACAATCTTCCCCACACAGGGAGAATCATTGTCGTCGACAAGCATCTAACCCTCGGCGGTGGCGTCATATCGCTCGGCAACTATCCCGATCAACGCGAAGCGGTCACGGTGCGCGGCACCAACCTTACGGAGGTCGATCATCGCGTCGATCCGGCGCGGCGAATCGCCCGCAATCGACACAAGCCGGGCGTGCTCTGGTTCACAGGCCTATCGGGCGCGGGGAAATCGACCCTGGCAATGGCACTGGAGCAACGCCTGTTCGACAAGGGATACCAGGTATATGTGCTGGACGGCGATAATGTGCGCACCGGCTTGAACGCAAACCTGGGGTTCTCGCCGGAAGACCGCGCGGAGAATATCCGTCGCGTCGGCGAAGTCGCCGCACTGCTGGCAGATGCCGGATTAATCGTGATCACGGCCTTCATCTCACCCTATCGCGCAGACCGCGATCGCGCCCGGCAAGCGGCGGGCGACGCATTCCGCGAGGTTTTCATCGACGCCGATGTCGCGACATGCGAAGCGCGCGACCCGAAAGGCCTGTATAGGCGGGCCCGCGCCGGAGACATCAAGGAATTCACCGGCGTCTCGGCTCCATATGAGGAGCCGACCAACCCCGACATCAGCGTCGACACGAGCGGGCGCGGCATCGAGGAATGCCTCGACGAGCTGGTCGAGTATGTAACGGAGAATTTCCGAAAGTCCGTCTAGTGACTGCGCGCGGCTAGTGACTGCGCGCAGCGCCCCGATAATGATCTGTTAACGATACTGGGCGCACAATCCGGGACCTCAATCGACGACCGGTACTCAGCCCTTGATTAGCATTGCGAAACGCAACATAGGGGCGGGCGAGCCCGCCTTCCTCATCGCAGAGGTCGCTCAGGCCCATGATGGCTCGCTCGGGCTTGCACACAGCTATATCGACGCTGCCGCCGATGCCGGCGCGGATGCGGTCAAGTTTCAGACCCACATCGCGGAGGCGGAATCGACGCGCGACGATCAGTTTCGCATCAACCTCAGCCACCAGGATGACTCGCGTTACGCATACTGGAAGCGCATGGAGTTCACCCCCCAGCAATGGGCCGGCCTCTGCGATCACGCGCGTGAACGCGACCTGATATTCCTGAGTTCGGCCTTCTCACCCGAAGCGATCCGGCTACTCGCCGCACTCGACATGCCGGCCTGGAAGATTGCCAGCGGCGAGACCAGCTCTCGGGTCCTGATCGACGCGATGGCGGAGACCAAGCGCCCCTTTATTGTCTCTACCGGACTTAGCGACTGGCAGGAAATCGACACGATCGTCCAACAGATTCGCCCGACAGATAACGCCTTCGCGCTTCTGCAGTGCACCAGCAAATACCCGACTCCGTTCGCCGAGGTCGGACTGAACGTAATGGACGAGATGCGTGCCCGCTTCGACTGCCCGGTCGGCCTGTCCGATCACTCAGGCAGCCCGTTCCCGGCGTTTGCGGCACTGGCCCGTGGCGGAAGCATCCTCGAGCTGCACATCACGCTGGACCGGCGCATGTTCGGTCCTGACACATGCGCGTCGCTCACCGTACCCGAATTCAGCCAGGTGAGCGCTTTCCGCGACGCGCTGTTCCAAATGGATGCCGGTGCCGTCGACAAGGACCATATCGCCCGCGAACTGTCCCCAACGCGGCAACTGTTTGTACGCAGCCTTGCGCCGGCGCACGCCTTGCGTGCCGGCACCATGGTGACGGCTGAAATGATCGTCCCCAAGAAGCCCGGGACTGGTATTCCCGCCGACATGACCGAGACCTATGTCGGTCGCCACCTGGTCCGCGACATTCCGGCCGACCGCCTGTTCTGCGAAGAGGATTTCGATGAACATGAACCGCCTCGCGAACGGGTTGTAGCTGAATGACCTGGCAGGGACAGAGCATCCTTGCGGTCGTGCCCGCACGCGGCGGCAGCAAGGGTATTCGGGGCAAGAATCTACGCGCCGTCGGTGGCCTGTCGCTGGTGGCGCATGTCGCTGAACAGTGCCGTAATGCGCCGTGGATCGACCGTGCCGTTATTTCCACCGACGACGAGAGCATCGCCGCCGAAGCCGTCGCGCACGGGCTCGACGCACCATTCCGCCGCCCCGCCGAACTGGCCGGCGACCTCGCGAGCTCGGTCGACGCCTGGCAGCATGCCTGGACGACCTGCGAGCGAAATGACGGAACCCGCTACGACATCGGGCTTCTCCTGGAGCCCACAAGCCCCTTGCGTTGCACCGAAGATATCGAGCAGTGCCTCGCCGCCCTCGACAACCCCGTCAACGCGGCCGCAGCGACCGTCAGCAGGACTCCGGGGCACTACACACCCCACAAGACCCTGACCTGCGAAGAGTCCGGCCAGTTAGGCTACTACCTGCCGAATGGAGCCGGCTACGCGAACCGCCACCTGATCCCGGCCTACTACCACCGCAACGGCCTGTGTTACGCGGTTCGCCGCAATACGCTGCTGAATGAGGGACGTATTCTTGAGGATCGCTGCGCGGCGATTGTCACGCAGCGGCCCGTCGTGAATATCGACGAGCCACTCGACCTCGAGATTGCCGAACTCCTGTACCGACGGCAGGTTCGCGAACTCGCCGCCTGAACGTTCCGGACGCTCCCGCGCGACGGCCGGGGGATCATTGTCAGCCCCCCGCAAAGCAGCTATACGGACCCGGTCCCGGCGACCCGCCCGGCCGGGCTGCCACGGCACCTCGTGCCGACAAACTCATCTACTCTGCAGCCGGGTCTCCCGGCAGGAGCGAGTCATTGCCGGTCCTCGAAACCCTGCGTCAACTCCGCCACGGACGCCTCGCGCGCTTCGACCGCTCTTGGCTGATGCTCGGACGCATGGCGCGCTTTATCCTGGCGCGGATGCCGCGATCGACTGCCGCTCAGAAAATTGGGCCATTCGGGCCGTTCCGTCTCGACTCCCACTTCGCATTCAGCAACTTCGCAGCCTGGGGCGAAGGCCATAACAACGGCTTCATTGCCACCGTTGAGGCCAGCCGGGGAAAAGATTGCGTGCTCGACGTCGGTGGCCATATCGGGCTTGTCACGCTGCCGGTCAGCCAAATGGTGGCGCCCGGCGGCCGGGTCTTCTGCTTTGAGCCGGGAAAAGCCAATCTGGAATACTTGCGCTTCCACCTGTCACGCAACGGCGTTCGGAACGTCGAGGTGATCGACGCGCTGGTCGGAGAGGTCGAAGGAGAGGTCGATTTTTTCGAACAGGCCGGTGCCACCGGCCAGAATTCCGTGGTCGTGAAAAAAAACCCGGAAGCCTACGCGCAAGTCCGCCGCCGGCAGGTCACACTCGACGGATTCTGCGCGGCGCGAGATCTGCACCCGCAGGTCATCAAGATCGACGTCGAGGGCGCCGAACTGGCAGTCCTGCGCGGTGCGCGAGAGACATTGCGACGCGAACGACCGACCCTGTTTCTCAGCGTGCATCCGACGGAGCTCGGCTTACTCGGAGAATCCATCGATAAGCTGATGCATGAAATCGATGAACTGGGGTATGTCTGCCTTGAGATCGACGGCACACCCGTCCAGGCATATCGCCTGGCCGAATACCTGATGCTACCGAAGGAACACACCAGTGGGTAAATTGAACAGCGCGATTGAGACCCTGCGGGACCGCGGCGCCCCGGCGCTTTGCAAGGCGGTCCTGGGGCTCGCGCGCACCACCGCTCACCGGGTGACCGGCCGGCAATTCGCCTTGTGTCGCGTGTATGATTATCGGCTGTGGGTCGATCTTAACGATCGCGGCATTTCACGCACCCTGATGCTGTTCGGCGAGCGCGAGCTTGAGCATAAGGCGATGCTTGAGCGGATCGTGGAACCCGGCATGCGGATCTTCGATATCGGCGCAAACATCGGCTATTACGCGATCATGGAAAGCCAGCTCGTCGGCCCATCCGGTCAGGTGGTCGCGATCGAGCCTTCCCCGGGCAATGTCGCACTCTTGCAGCGAAACCTGGAGCAGAACGCGATTTCGAACGTCGTTGTGCGAGAGGGTGCAATTTCCGACGAAGAAGGCAAACGTGAGTTCCATCTTTCGACCCAAAGCAACCTGAACACGTTCCATGACATTGGCAGCGGCGCGGTCCATCTTGCCGGGGAGAGCATTCCCGTCGAGGTCAACACGGTGCCAGCGCTGGCCGAGGAATTCGGCCCGCCGGACGTCATGCGGATGGATGTGGAGGGGCACGAAGTGGAAGTGATCCGCGGCCTGCTTGACGCCGTGGAGGCCGGCACGATGCGGCCCCGGATCATCTTCGAAACACACCTGTCACGCTACACGGCCGAACATAGTTTCGAACCGGTGCTGCGACGGCTGTTCGCGGCTGGCTATGAAGTCAGCCTCGCCGCATCGTCGTGGGAACGCGGCACGGAAGTGGTAGAGACATTCGGCTACAAAGGTGTCGAAAAGATTCGTTCGGACGGCGTCATCCGCACGCTTTTCGAATCGATAAGCGCCGATGATGCCGTAAAACTGATCTGCGAAACCGGTGGCCTGCGAACGGTGATTCTGTCCCCGAGCGCCTGATCGCCCCGCGCGCTAGCGCGCCACGCCGTTAAAGATATCCAGCCACATACCCGCGATCCGGTCGGGCGACAGTTTCGCGACCGCCTGATGTGCGGATGCCCCCAGTTCCTGCGCGACCGCAGGGTTCGTCGCCAACGCCCCCATGGCGCTGGTCAACGCCGGGGCGTCCTCGGTCGGCACCACCCGGGCATTCTCACCGGCACTCACAAAATCCGGCATCGCGTCGGGCACACCGGTGACGATGATCGGGCAGGCATGCCCCATCGCCTCAAGCAGCGCATTGGATGATCCCTCGAACCGGGAGGGTTGTACGAACATCGAGCACCCCCGATAGAACGGCGTCGGATCAACGAAACCCGCGAAGCTGACTCGCTCCGCGATTCCCAGTTCATCGGCCAGAACGGTCAGGCGGTCGCGCTCGGGGCCTTCACCGAGCAGCACCATGCGCCATTCAGGGTGCGAGCGGACAAAGACCGCGAAGGCTTCCAACAGGACATCAAAGCCCTTCTGGGGGTGTAGGCGGCCAACCGCCAGTACATAGGGGTCGCCGGCGTCCGGTGCGTTGATTTCAACCGGCACCGCAAGCGGATTGGGAATGACGGACAGTTTGGAAGCCGGCACATAGTGCGCCATGGCGGTTACCGCAGCCGTCGCATTCGCTGTCACGACCGCCGCCCGGCGATAAAGCAACCGGCGCAGGACATCCCATGCCCGACCGAGAGACTGGCGGGCCGGGTCGTTGCGCTCCGAAATCACAACCGGGACACGCAGGCCCGAACACGCAAGGAGCGTCAGGATATTTGTGGTTCCGACGAAGGCGATCACAACATCCGGCCGGGACTCCCGAATCAGGTCACGCAGCCCAGAAATCCGCCGGATGTTCATGGAAATGGCACCGAAGACATTTCCAGACTCCCCGCCAAGATCTGCGGCGCGACGCATGACCCGGGGGTCAAGCGTCACCCGGTCGGCCCCCCTTTCGGCATAGGTGACAACACACACCTCCTGCCCCAGATCCGCAAGCGCGGTCGTCAGAAGAGCCAGCACGCGTTGCGCGCCGCCGCCACCGAGGCTTTCAATGACGAATGTCAGGCGCAAGGTCGGCATATAGTCCTGCAATGGTTTCGGCATGTTGCCGAGCGCTGAAACGGGCAGCCACAGCCTCGCGTCCGGCGCCCGCAAGCGCGGTCCTCCCGGCGGGATCCTCGATCAGGCTACGCAGCTTCTCGGAAAAGTCGTCGGCATCGTCGGGACGGGCCAGATACCCCGTCCGTCCATGTTCCACGATATCGCGGTGCCCCCCATCGTCAGCTGCAACGACGGCGACGGACAGCAGCATCGCCTCGATCACGGTCCGTCCAAGGCCCTCGCGGACACCTGGCGCGACGAGCACATCGAAACTGGCCATGTAGGGCAAGATCGGGAACCGCGGCCCGGTGAAATGCACCCGGTTCGCCAGTGGTCCGGACGCAAGAGCCGCCCTACGGCTGTCATTCAGAAAATGCCGAGTGTCACCGACCATCACGAAATGGCTGTCCGTATCAACCAGCCGGGCGGCCAGATCGAGGAACAGACCAGGTCGTTTCTGTTCTTCCATATTGCCGACGAAACCGATGATCATAGATGTCGATGGAATTGACAGTTCAGCGGCGAGCCGCTCCCTGTGCGTGGTCTTCGCCGAAGCATCGGTCGATGGCAGGTCGACCGGCTCGTCGACGACCGTCGCACGTCGCGCCATACCCGGCGGCAATCCGGCACGGCAATAGTCCGAAATGGTAAGAACCCGGGCAGGAAGCCGGGCATAGAGGCCGAGGCGGCGCGAAGGATTGACGGTGCGCTGGTGCCAGACATGGGCCGATCCGGACAGGCGAGCAGCCACCGCCCAGGTCAGATGCATTCGCGCGTCGTTGGTGTGCACGACCGTCCAATTATTTTCGCGAAGCATATGCGCCAGAGTCCTGCCGGCAGCGAGCATCCGCAAGGGCTCCCGAACAAGACCACCACCCGACACCACGGCATTCGCCGGCAAAGCCTCAAACGACGTACCCCGCTGGTTGAGATGCTTCGCAAGCGGGCCGGCGGTCTGATGCAGGCCGACCACCGGTTGAACGCCCTGCTCCGGTAGCGCATCAATCAGGGAAAGGGCCGAGATATGGCTCCCGCCAAGGCTATCGCCGACAAAGGGAAACAGGACCGAGCTGGTCATCGTCCCATCCGTGTGATTTCAGGCCACCACATGCCGCAATCGCTCGATAAACAAGCGCGCCGCATCGGGACCATTCAGGTGCTTCATATAGGTTTTCTGTCCCACCGCCGCGATCTCCATTCGGCTCGAGGCATCTCCAAGAATGGTGTCCAGACGTTCGCCGAAATCGTCCAGGTCCCACCGGTGCGCAATATATGTCCCGTTATCGACGAACAGATCCGGCCAGGTGTCGATACCCGCCATGTCCGGCTTGAAAAGCAGACCACCGGTCAGGAACACTTCGAAATCCTTTAGCGTAATCTCTCCCCAGCCGAACGGAGATACAACGACCTGCGACCGACGCAGTTCGGCGAAATAACGCCGACGGGAAACCTTGTCGACAGACATCCGGTCCGCCATATGTTCACGGATCATGACTCGCTGCGCGGCCACAGACGCGCGGGCATAGTTCGCACCAAACCGGCAGGATACGGTGTTTGGCCGCTTGGCATCCGGCGCGCTCCGCGGATTTGGAAACCGCAGCAGAGCAGACCAGGGCAATCGCCCGTAAAGCGCCATCCGATGCGGCCCGAACTCCGAATAGTCCGCCAGGCCCGAGTTCCAGGAAACCCGAAGTTTATCGAGTAGCACCGGTTCGGGCACCGGATCCGAGCAAGCCGGTTCCGTGTCGGCAACACCAAAACTGCGATGATAAAAATCAGCGAAGGCGCGGTAGCCATAGTGGGGCGCCAGATACGCTGTTCGGTCATGCAGCAGCTGAGCCTTGGCATAGGCATGCACAATGGGAAGCAGCTTGACGTGCAGCCAGCCCGCAGAATCCGAGGTATCCACAAAAATGGTCGGCGTCTTTTCTGCCCAGCGCGCGAACCCGTCGAGAATTTCACGTTCTGCGGTCGGCCACAGGGGTTCGTGGAACTTGCGATCGACCAGAAGCCGATCACAGTCCGTCAGCTCGGGAGAGTCGCCCCCGAACAGCCGCACCTCGATTCCCGCATCCGCCAGCGCCCGCCGATGGGTGATCAATGGAAACAGAAACGCACGCCCGTTCGGCGTTGTAAAACCCGGCGTCAGGATGTGTATTCGCATACGAACTCGATGGGTCGGCGTTAAGTTGATCGCTCCGGCGGAAAAGCATCAGTCTCTGAACCCAACCTGCGCCACGCCGCAATCACCGCCTCGGCGGACACGGCAAGGTCAGGCGCAGGCAGGATCTTCTGCAGCAGGTCCAGATCCTCCTGCTCGTCGACGTCGAGCCGAAGCCCGGCGAATCCGGGATCGATGTTCACGGGGCATGGTGCCGGACGAATGTGATGGCGTGTCCGGTCATTCCACAGGAACGACGTGACATGTTCCCGGTGATAGGGATCGTCAACGCCTTCCGCCATTTCGTGGAGCAGCGATGCCGACAGAACCTCGGCACCGAACCCCCGTGGCCAATTCTCATTCCCGTCAGGAATATGGTTGAACGTCAGGTCAGCGCCCCCGGCACAATACTCTTTGACGGCCAGGTCGATCACCGCCGGATCGACCAGCGGACGATCACCGCAAATGCGGACAACCGTGGTCGCGTTTGCTGCACGCGCTGCGGCGGAGTACCGACCGAGGACATCGTCCTCGTCGCCACGGAACACCTCCACCTGCAGGCGGTCCGCGACAGAGCACAACACGTCGTCACGCGGCTTGTCGGATGTTGCCAGAATGACCTTGTCGAGGCTTATCGCTTTTGCCGTCCGTGCAAGGACCCATTCGACGAGCGGCCACGGGCCAAGGTCCGCCACCATTTTCCCGGGGAATCGGCTCGATCCCATTCGGGCCTGGACGATCGCGACGACGGCCATCGAATCAATTCAAGGCAGCGCGGCGCGCGACCAACGGTGTGGGAACGTTCAGCGGAAGTCTTCCATGGTGAGCAGGCTGTCCGCAGCAATCGGACGGATGCTGCGGGTGCCCACAATGCGATCAAAGAACTCCGGCGGCAGCCCGGTGCCCGGCCGCTTGATCGCCAGCATGTCTGCCGTGATCTCCGTATCTGCGGGAATCTCGGCAACCGAGACCACGCTGCGTCGCGCGAAACTGTGTGCCGGTGTTTCGCATTCGAGCACTTCCTTGCGGCCATGCCCGATGGCGGCCTCCAGCGTACGCACCTCTTCGACCATCTTGGTGAACTCGGGCTCACTGAGGGACAGCCAATGATCGGCACTGAAAGGCAGGGTTTTGTCGAACGTGTAATGCTTCTCGATGACCTTCGCGCCAAAGAGAACCGACGCCGCGGGAACGGTCGTGCCCAACGTGTGGTCACTAAGTCCGAGAACGTAGTCGGGGAAGTGCGCGCGGATGTCATGGATCGCCGACAGATTCGAATCTGCCGGTTCCGTGGGATAGCACAGCGTGCAGTGAAGGATGCCTATCTGGCTGTTGCCCTGCGCCTCGATCGTATCAACGGCGCGGCGGATATCCTCAAGGGTCCCGGCCCCGGTCGACAGGAGGATCGGCAACCCCTTGGCTGCAATGTGGCTCAGGAACGGCAGGTTGTTCAGATCACAACTGGCGATTTTGAACCCTTTCATGCCGATATCCACCAGCATGTCAGCCGCTTCCGCGTCGAACGGAGTCGACATGAACTCGACGCCGTACTTGTGGCACAGCTCCATCAACTGGATATGCTGTTCGCGACCGAAGCTATCGAGCAGAGAGTAGGAGTCAAACTGGCTGCCCTCGGACGCGACCTCACCTTCCCAGGACCAGAAGCGCGGGGCATCCTTGGTGGTCAGGTTCTCGGCCTTGTACGTCTGAAACTTGACGACGTCCGCGCCGGCGCGGGCTGCCGTCTTGACGAGCTCTTCAGCGTAATCAAGTCGGCCGAGATGATTCACGCCCGCTTCCGCGATAACCACGGTCCGCGGACCGCCGATCGTGACACTGCCAATTGTCAGGGTCTTGCCGGTATCCATTTATCGATTTCCAGTATGGCTTTGAGATTGGGTTCGATGGCGCCTGGCGAGGTGCGGCAAGCAGGCCAATTCAAGCCTCTTCACCCTGTGCCACCGGCGTTTGGAATAGTGGAAATGCCGGTCTCTTGCAATAAGCGAAGCACCTCGGCAAGGCCGAAACATGCGCCCGGCTCGTACAGGGCATCGAAGATGCGTTGCATCAACGCATAGTCGTCCGGATAGTCCACGGTCAAGTTGGGGGCTACTGCGATCCCCGGCCCGGACACGCCGAGCAGTCGGAATGCATCCGGATGGTCGATCATCCACTGGATGACCAATTCACGCTGCGCCGGTTGTTTCAGTTCGCGATCGCAGCGCCGCAGCGTCTCGACCCGCACAATCTCCACCGAATATCCAAGCGGGTAGCTGCCATCGAGCTTGTTGGTTGCAAGATCGATGGCATCCCCGGCAAGAAATCTGTCCAGGACACCCTCGACGATCTCGGGATCGAGCAAAGGACAATCGGCATTCACCTTGACGAAGGCATCGGCATCGGTGAGATCCGCCGCGGCAAGCAGGCGGCCGATAATATCATCCTCGTCGGGCCAGCGTACGACCGGCAATGCATGTGCGCGGGCAAACGTCTCAAGGATGTCATTGGTCGGGTCAGCGGTCGTCGCGAGGACGTTGCCGGCGATGCCGGGGACCCGACACAGCCGGTCAACAATGTGCCAAACCAAGGGTTGGCCGGCGAGCGGGCGCATCACCTTGCCGGGAAGGCGGCTGGACCCCATGCGCGCCTGAACCAGGCCGATGACCTTCATGCTGCGATTTCCTGTTCCAGCAACGCCGCCAGGCGCGCGGCGCTGTCCCGGATCTCTGCACGTAGTGGTTCTGCCGATACGGTCTTCGCGGCCTCGAGCGCCATGATCACGTCCGTGAGCGATCCACAACGTGCAACCCAACCGGCCCGACTGAGAGTACAGAAATCATCGGCCGGCAAGCCTGGCTGGACCGGGATGACGCGCCGGCCCATGAGGAAAGCGTCGGTCAATGCCGCCGTGAAGATCCCGAAAACTGTGCCACATTCCTGCAACGCCTGGTCGGTCGAGACTGCGATTCCATCGCACCCCGGCAATATTTCGGCCGGGACCGATTCACGCGGATGTGGGGCCCATATTAACGATTGAAACAGATCGGGGCGCACGCGGCGCGCTTCGAGCACCAGGTCCCAGGAAGCCATTTCGGAGTATCCGAATCGTCCAAAGCCGTCCGCCCCGATCGGCTGTGACAGAAACACCATCGCGCGGGAGTCTGCCGGGTGCGCCGGCTTCACACGCTCCCATCCCGGATGGCCAACAGCAACAATACGTTCGCGCGGTATCCCTTCAGGAGGAGCCCGATCAATGTCACGCATCGAAATGACCGCTAGCGCGTCCCCGACGACACCGGGCGGGGCAGAATCGCGAATCCGCTCGGCGTGGTTGTAGGGAACATCGATGATCCGGACCGTCCGCACACCCAACGCCGTGGCCGCGGACATCGCAGCCACCTCGGTCGCCGAGCCGGTGGTCGAGACAATCATGACGGTCGGGCGGTGCGCCGCGACGAATTCGTCCATGTCAGTCTCGTCAATCGCCCCCACAATCTCGCATTTGCCGAGCGCGGCGCGGTCCGGTGCGGAAACCCACGCCGGATCGGTCGCGAGCACAATAGGTATCGATTCCTGTGCGCGACGTGCGTGCAACAGCGACGGCACCACAAACGCCACCGGTCCGGGCTGGGATAAAACGGCGAGGATCGTCATCGATAACGGGCCGGTCGTTCGGTCAAACGCGTGCCTCTGCCATCAACGTATCGGAGGTTCCGTCACGCTCTCGCGCTTCACGATACTGGGCCTCGAGGATTTCCTCTTCAAGACCACTTAGAGCGTCATGTCCGCCAGGTTTCCGATTCAGAAACCAGTTCAGATGGTTGGTAAATCCATAGCGTTGCTCATGCCAGACACGAACATCTGAAAAGCCCGCCGCCTCGAGGAGGCCCTGCAGCGTGTCACGCGTGTGCAGGACGAGATGTTCGCTCCAGAATGTAAAATCCCGGAACTCCTGCAGCTCAACCGACTGGATCAGAAAATCTTTTGCATGGGGCACTTCAATGACGAGGCAGCCACCTGTGTTAAGTCGCGCGCGCAGTCTCCGAAGGGTCTCCAGCGCGCCCGGCAGATGTTCGAGCACATGGAACAGCGTGATCACATCGAACGCGCCATCGAGCGAACCAATGTCGGTAACAAACGGAATCTCCGGAAATTGCTCGGCCGCATGGGCGTGGCAGTGGGCGCGCAGCTCGACACCCGCACAACGCTCGGCGACCTGGGCGGCCAACCGAACAAATCCACCGAATCCCGCCCCATAGTCACACACCGATTTCCCGGCGAGGCGATCCCGGAACATCGCAAAACGCCGCTGCTGATCGTCAAGCGTTCGGGTCTTCAACGATGCGCCGGATGCAAGCTCGGTAATCGAGTACTGCATGCTCTCATCGCGGTCCGGCGGTTTGTCCGCAGCGTAATAATCCTCAGGCCGCTCGAACCGCTCAAGAACGAGAAGGCCGGATACCGGGTCACGATGGACCGGGATGGGTTTATCGCGGGTGCGCGGATGAAACGGCTCCATACGGTCCGGGTCACCGATCCCCAGTGCAACCAGCTCAAGGAACGCGGGATTATCGATTGCAGACATGCAGGTCTCGGTCTCTATTTCCACGGGTTACGGCACACACGTCAGATATCAGTTCAGCCAACTGCTGCATCACCGGCGCCTGGCGCCACCAACATACGCGTGGGGACCTTGTCGCCGCGCAGCAATGCTTCATAGAGGGTCGTGTAGGCGCCCACGCTCGCATCCAGGCCGAACTCATGGGTGACGCGTGCACGGCCCGCTTCGCCCATTCGCTTTCTTTGGTCTTTGTTCTCGACGACCGCTTGCAACGCTCTGGCCAGGTCTGCGGGCGCGTGCGCAGGCACGAGTATCCCTGTCTCGCCATCCAGAACGGCTTCGGCGTTGCCGCCGACGTCTGTCGCCACAACAGGCAATGCCCGTTCCATATATTCCAGCAATGCGTTCGAAAACCCTTCCTCGTGGGAACACAGAACGCCGATGTCGCATCCATCCAGCACCTGCGGTACGTCCGCGGTTTCGCCGAGAAACCGGATGCGTTCCTCCAGGCCGAGTTCAGCCACCAGCTCCACCAGCACCTTCCGGTAGCCGCTCGGATCGCCGCCGAGTATGAGCAAGGCCCAGTCCTGGTCCGGGGGCAGCATGGCCAGCGCCCGCAGCAAGTCCTGATGCCCCTTGTACGGAATCAGGTTCGCCACGATGGCAATCACGACACAGGACGCGGAAACATCATACTTGGCGCGGGCCGCTTGCCTGCGGTCCTCCGTGGACAGCGGCCGAATTTCGATCCCATTGCGCAACAAGACCAGTTTCTCGAACGGCACATCCTCTTCATCCGCGAGTTCTTCGACAATCTGGTGCGAATTTCCCAGAACTGCGGTCATACGGCGATGGAGCCAGTGTTCAACATGCGTGACGAACGACGGCTTCGTATCGAGATAGTCATTCAGGCTGCGCCGGCTCATGAGTCGTACCGGCACACGCATCAAAACCGCGAGCGGACCGACGATGCAATAACTCGTTGGCAGAAAGAAATGAGCGACGGCCGGTCGGCGCCACAGCATGCGCACGAGAAGTTCCGGCACAAGCCCGGCCAGCAGAACCAACCGCCTGAGCGTACCGCGACCCGCCGGAAGCAGCTTGGTGATCAGCGGCGTGGAAACCGGAACACCGGCTTCACGGAGTGGTTCGATAAACACGCCGTGACCGGACAGGACAAAGACCTCCACGGGCAGTCCCGCCGCACGCAACTGGGGCAGCGTACGCATCAGGTGCGATTCTGTTCCGCCCCGGTCGAGGCTGCCGATGTAGATCACGATTCGGGGCATGGTTCGCCGGCTATGCCGTCCTCGACCGCGTCGCGGAGGGGCCACTCTCGAGAGCAATTCTCGCAAGCAGATCTTCGGTCCGCCGATTGCTCTCCGCAAAGGATGCATCGATCGACGACCGGGTCTCGGCGGACAGGATCGTCGAACTTTTAACCTGTACCACTCCCTGGCCGCGCCGCAACATTCTCTTGATCGGCGCAGGAATCCGCTCCAGGTACGGCAACCGCTGCCGGATCCTGGTTATGAGGGGCGAGCTGCTGGGGTTAACGACACCCGTTGGTTTCGACGCCACATCCACACCCAAAAACCCCGACACTTGCGCAACGAATGCATCCGGAGACCGACGGAGCTCCTCAAATCGAAGCACGCAAAGGTTATGCAGACCAAACGTTTCGGCGAAGGCGCGGATGGTCCGGTCATAGTGACCGGCTTCCAGGTAAATCAGGCCCCGCGGCGTCTGGCAGAAATCCTCGAACGTCCGCTGATGATCAGGAAGCCGCGCAAGGAAGTAGCGATAGGCTAAATCGAGCCATTCGGCCTGATTCCGGATGACAATCAGAATGCGAGCATTCGGAACCTGAATTCCAACCCGGCGGGCCATTTCTTCCGGATCAAAACGAACGTCCGACGCAACCCGGTCCCACGCTCCGGGCGTAAACATTGATCGTTTGTCGACAACCTTTTGACCAATCGCAAGCACGCCCTCGGCAGTTTTCTCATTCATGCACACCGGGACCTTGCCATCATCGGGCAACTTGATGGGACCGGAAGGAACATCGAGATTGGGAAGCCTCGTGCGCAAAACGTGAACATCCGGATGCCCGGTCAAATAGGCTTCCAGATACGTCGAGGCCGCTTTTGGGTATCCGATGTGGACAACAGGAGGATGGGTCATTTGGATAAGCTACAAGTTGATTTCAACAGATGGGGTGCTCAGGCAAGCCCCCTCAAGGACGTCGCAACATGTTCGGCGACCCAACCGGCCGAGCGCGCCGTGTAGTGGTTTGCACGATGGTGCAAAACGTCACGGGACAGGGCCAGACGATCGGGCGTGAAGACGGACCGGGCATCGATCAGTGGAACCTCGCCGCCGACGGCGCCAGCAATACGATCATACTCCGGGCCGGCGGGGAACGACCCCCAAAACACGGGCAGAAACATGATCGCAGGCTGAACGCCTCGGTCACGACAGCTGGCAATGAAGTGATGACAGAGTGCGATCGTCAGTTTCAGCGCCGGTTCGTACAGGCGTTGATAAATGGTCGCCAACGGCAGATGCATGCGCCGAGCGATATCGCGCATCTGCGTGGAATAGGACGGGAAGAACGCATCATTTCGTCGCAGCGCTGCCAACACCACGGGATCGTCGAGCTCATCGGCAAGCGGGCGATCACCCCGTATCGGGATGTCCAAAAGACGCAACGCACCGGCGTCGTCAACAAACCGGGGCTTGAACATGGGGATCTCCCGGTCCTCCATCATGAAGGCACGGCACTGGTTCAGATTCCGGTAAATCTCGGTCGTGGTGACCGCCAGCAACGCGAGATCGACGGGCTGCCGCGACTGGAAGTCCAGAAAGTGCAGAATCGCCTGATCCGTCGCATAAGCGCTCACGCCGAGGTTGTGGATTCGCCAATCTGCGCCAAGTGTGGTTTGCGTTTGGGCCACCCATGTTTCCGCATCGGGAGATTCGTCACCATGCACATGGGAGTTGCCGAGAATCGCAACCTGCCGCGTCGGCGCCGCGGCGGCGACGGCATCTGACCAAGACGCCCTGTTGCCCAGGCCATTCGTCGTGTATGGCCAGCGTGGATGACGCACGTTTGGTTGCATCCGCCAACCAAGGTATGAATCCCGCACGATATACAGGTCCTGATCTTCCGCCTGGCGCTTGGCAACCATTGCCTCATACCGAGCGAGGTTCCCTTTTATATCCGAGAGAGTGCGGTTTCCCAGGGGCATCAGGCGGACATCTCGAAGGTCGTTTGAAAGCGGCGTCCCACAGCAAAATCGCGCCACCCTCGTGAATCTCGAACCTCGCCATAGGCGACGATCTTCTCAACGGTCAGGGCCTGACCCGAGCCGCAGGCCACAACGGGGTGGCCGGCAGCATTCAGATGCAGGATCGTGCCCGGTGCCACCGACCCGGCATCCAGGTCGGTCACGGTGCCGACCGACCAGATGCATTGCCGCCGTCCGTCGATTGATGTCAGCGCCCCTGTCTTCGGCCGTGTTGCAAGACAGGTCTGCGCAATCTCATCGAACGGCTGGGTCCAGTCTATCCAGGCATGTGCGCCGTGAAACGGTGGTTCATACTCGCCGCCGCCCTGGGGCTGCGGCGTGCGGACCAATGCCCCCCCGACCACATTCGAGACGATCTCTTCGACCACGTCCGGTAAACGCGCGAGGATTTGGTGCTCCGCCTCCCCCCAACTCAATCCCGGCTCCAACATCACCGGCCATTGCCCGAGTATCTCACCGGTGTCGAAATTCTCGTCGAGCACATGTGCGGTGATCCCGGTTTCGGTTTCTCCATTGCGGATTATCCAACGGTTCGGCGTGCCACCACGGTGTCTGGGCAACAACGATGGATGCAGATTGATTCCCAGCCGGGACGGAGTCGCGATGACCGACGGCGGAATGAGACGCGGAAACCCCGCCACCAGCAAGATGTCCGGGCGCGCCGCGCGCACCTTTTCAGCGAAGGCGGGGTCCTTGATCTGCCGATGGGAATAACAGGTGACGCCATTGCGCCGCGCCAGGCGCCACGGATCGGCGCACTGGGCAAACGGGTCGCGGACGACCACGTCGTATCGACCCCGAATCCGCAGACGTCGCTGCACCAGCCCGGCCGCGGCCCTGGCTCTCTGAATGAAGCCTGCGGGTGGCCCGGAGCACAGGCCAACCACGCGGACGCGTTCATCCGCCAGCAACCGCTCCAGCACTGTCGACATATATCCCTGCATTCCAAACAGAAATATCCGCAAAACTTCGCCGTCTGAACCCGTTGCCGTGTGACTCATCGGCCGCTCACTGCCAGCGCGGCCGCCGTCACGCAATTGTCGGAGATCGGGGCGAAGCCCGCGCGACGAAAGCTGCCCTGTGACGCCACGTTCGCGGGATGAATTTCGGCCCGCATTGCCCGTTCACGCAGCAGCCGGCGCAGCGCCATCAACGCCGCGGAACCCGTACCCTTTCCCTGCTCGGATCCGGACACCAGAACCGACACCTCGCCGGGTGCATCGGGGTCACCATCCGGCGCCGGGTCGAACCGCGCCATCCCGACCGGGCGATCATCGACGAGAATGATCTCGCACACCCCAAAGGGGTCCATCAGGCGCGCCGCGCACCATGCCTGGTGGTCGGCCGGTTCGGGCACTGCTGGGTCTCGGAAGTATCTCCGCATACCGGGTTCGCGTTGCCATGTCAGCAGCGCGGCCTCGTCATCGGCCGTGAATTTTCGCAAGGTCACGGACGCACCGTCTCGGTTGGCTTCCGGGCGAGCAGCAAGCACGATCCGCCGCGCACCCAGCCCATCGACAAGCGCCGCACCGCGCCGCCACATGTCATCGAGTTTCGTCACGTTACCCAGCAACCCATCAAGCGCATGCTGAACTTCCGTTTGAAAATTCTCCGAGACCGCCCCGTTGGTCGTGGCATCGACAGATGCGATACAACCCAGCGACGCCAGGCCCTCGACCGCGGGCCGCTGATTCTCCGCGACGATAACCGCCAGAGTGGGCACCCCCAGGCAGAGTTTTTCCAGAAGCGCCACGCCGCCCGGGCCCACCGACACATCAGCGCCCGCATACAGCTGCGCCATGTCCCGTGCATCGCGATGCGTGCGGACCCGCGTCGGATGCAGAGCTGCGAGCGCGTCGACGTCCGGCCACGACAATGCCTGGCCGCCCAGGGCCACATCGACCGGACGGTTGCTGGCGGCCGCCGTGTCGAGGGTAGCGGACAGAAATGCGGGCGCAAGACCCCGCCCGTCCAGTCCACCGGCTGTCACAAGCAGCGCGCCGGAATCCGGTTCGCACGAACTCCGGCGAACCAGATCAAGCGCACGGCGAGACCGAATATCCGCACGGATCGGGGCGAATGCCGGCCCGAGCAGAAGTCGCGCCCCGCGTGCCACGGCATCCGCATACACGCCAGACACCGAACCCGCCGCCGGGTTCACGACCAGATCACCTGCAAGTTCGCGATCGGCCATATCATCAATCACCACCGCGATACGCGCCTGGCTACCGATCGCCTCCATCCGCGCGCGGTCCAGGCCATAATCGTCCATGACAGCCACGGCACAGATGCCATCACCGCGGACAACATCTGCGGCATCGGCCGCGCGCACCGGGAACCGTCCCGGCGCCATCCACCCAAGCGCTTCGGCGCCGCCGGGCCCCGTGATGAACACCGGACACAGCCCGTCTTCCTCCAGGGCTTCCGCAATAGCAAGACAGCGGGCAACATGCCCCAGCCCGACACCTGGTCCGGCCTCGCAATAGAGTCTGGCCTCATCGGCGCTCATGATCGCGTCATTCTCGGGGCTCGTCCTCGAAGGCGGGCCGCACCCGCCGCAAACCGTCTATTTCAGCAGTATGGGAACCGACACGGCTGGAAACCGGACGGTCAGTGCGGGCGCATCAGGTTCGGCGCCACCGGATTTCGGCGATTCGACTCGGAGCGCCGCAGCGATTTCGAGGCGACCGACGCCGAACAGCCGCCGACGTAACTTGAATGCCAGATTGCGCAAATTCAGCAAGCGAACCCACCGCCCCTGCGGTCCGAATACCGGCGCTTCGCGGAACCCGGCACCAAACATCAGGCTAAGCAGCCCGGGCTTGCTGAACAGCGGAAATGTCCCTCCCCGCCAGACACGGGCACTGGCCGGTGGCCGTGACACAAATATGTTGGCCTCGACGGATGTACCGTCCTCACCAGATGCGACCCCCAGCTCTTTCGCGAGGCGTTCCGCCAGACCGTCGTGCAGACGTGCGGCCGCCATGGCATCCGGCACCGGCGGCTCAGCCGGCAAATCGGTCATCCGGGCCACGATCTCGATTCCGTCGCCAACGTTCTGTTCGAGAATCTCGAATCCCGAAACGGCAAACAAATGCGCGAGGCTCTCGGGCGTGAAATTGCGGATGTGGAAGATTCCCTGGCTGATCACCAGCATGTTCTCGCTGAGAATATTCGGCACGACCACGATGGCGATGCCGCCCGGCTTCAGCAGCCGCCGGACCTGAGACATGGTGGCACGCAGGTCATAGACATGCTCGACCACGTGGCTCGAATGGACCACATCGAACGGCCCTCGCGCGACAACGTCCGGCTCGTCGGCCATGGTCTCGCCCGTCGATTCGCTGACGGCGAGACCCAGCTCCACGCAACGCTCGGCGCGCCGCGGCGATGCCTCGATACCGGTGAGCTGCGCGTAGCCCTCGGCCTGACAGCGCTTCAGAAACACGCCATAACCGGCCCCGAGGTCGAACAGCGCATTGTTTCTGTCGGGCGCGTGCCGCGCCAAGAGATCGATGCTGTTCTGATAGGCATTCGGGTCATCGGCCAGCGATTTCGGGCGCGTCCGTGACGTGTCCCAGCGGCTGGCATAGTAATTCGATATCCAGTCCTGGCTCGGCAACGTGCGGAACTGGACATAGCTGCAGGCCGGGCAATAATCCTTGGTCACGACCGGGCCCGACTGGCCAGCGACCTCGATCAGCGGCTTCATCGCGCCGTCGCACACGGGACAAACGCCATCCGAGGCCGTGATGTCTGCGTCGGTGATCGGATGGAGATCGAACTCGGTGTGTAGATATCGGATATCGAGACGGTATCGGGCGGCGTTCATGTGGTCTCCCGCTTCAGCTGCCAGTTCATGATCACGGCGTGGCGATACTTGCCCGCCGCGATGGGATTGAAACCGTGGAAAAACGGCTCGCGGATGTCATAGATCAGGCACGTGTTGGTCAGGTTGCGCGGCGCGAAGATAACCGAACGCAGCTCATTGTCCCGCGCGAGCGTCAGGCCACCCGAATTGTCGCCGCCACTACCCGCGACGAAAAAGATGGCGTTAATGTGTGCCGCGATACCGTCCGATTCGAGAGCGCTGTCCTGGTGTGGAATCATGAATGTGCCCGGCCAACTCCGGGTCAGATGCAGATGACCGGAGGTCCGGAAACCATCCTGACCGCCGATACGGCTGACCCGGGCCTCGAACGCCGGTGCCGACAGATAGTCCGACAAGGCGAGCAATTCAGGAAACGGCGTGAAGGTGTCGCGGTTGCGATCGGTGATCGACACCCGGTCATAGCTTTTGGTCAGCCCGGCCACAGGCTGGAGGAAACGGCGGGGCGGATAATTGCGCGCCAACGCAGCATGGAAGTCGTCCTCGAATATATTCTCGACGAATGCCCAGCGATGCTTCTGATAATGGTCCGCCGCGGCATCGAATGCGTCGGTGACGGTGCACGGCGCCTCGGACGCCCGCGCCCGTTTTGGCAACACCGCACGCAGGGCCGGATTCAGCTTCCGGCGCACCGGCGCAAGACGGATGAGCGTCTTGAGACCGAACTGCCGTGCCGTATTCGCCTCGAGGAAACGGTCGGATATGTTGATGGCCATTAGCTGATCCTTTCCGAACGCCGAAAATTTCCGGGCCGTATACTCACGAGCTGCCTTCGTTTAGTCGCGCCATGAAAACACCATCTACACGGGCATTCTCGAAAACAAAATGCGATGGGCGGGTCGCTTCAATCACGAATCCAGCGCGCGTGAACGCCTTGATCGAAGCCAAATTCGGCGCGTAGCAGCCCGCTGTGACTTTCTTCAGACCAAGGGCTTCGAATGCGTATAGACAGACAGATTCAATCGCCTGAACACCCAATCCGCGGCCGCGCTGCGTGCTGTCTCCGATCAGGATCCCGATGTCCCCGCGACGATGCCGGGAATCGACCTGCAGTTTGACGTTGCCGACGTGACGGCCATCGGCCGCCAGGCAGATTGAAAACAGATGCTGGTCAGGGTTCCTGATGCAGCCTTCGACGAACGCCCGCAGCCCCTCATGGCTTCGATCCGAAAACCGGGCTTCCAGATGACGCAGAACATCCGGGTCCTGCATCCAGTCGAAATACGGCCCGTCGCAGATCTCCGTGGTCGCGGGGATGAGGCGGATCTCGCCAAAAGATAAATCCACATCCTTCATTGCATGACGCCCGGAGCAGATTTCTCGATGCGGGGCTGGAACCCGTCGATCCGTGCGGGCAGTCCCGATTCCAGCGCGGCCGTATCGGGCGCTGTCCACCAGGCCAGGGCCAACAGCCCACCGCCCGCAGACAGCGAAGCAACATCAGACCCGTCAGGTTTCATGCGAATGTAGTCGTCGCAACGCGGGTCGCTCACAAGCGCATCCTCGCCGTCAATCGACGCCAGACGCCCACATTCCGTGGCCCGCAACATCGCCAGCGCACCGGCGGCCTCCCGGGGTGCTGCCAGATCATCGCGCCAGTCACTTTCACCGGCCAGCCGCCGCACCCACGCCCGCAATGGATTGCCGTTTGCGCGCAGGAGTTCCATGGCGATCGAATGGAAGTGTGGGCTTACCTCCAGTAGCTTCGGGCCGGCTTCGGTCATGATCAGATCTGCTGTAAACGGCCCGTTGGCATAGTCGAGGCTGTCGGCGATCGGCTGGACGAGCGCCGCGAGCATGGCGAATGATGGATCATCCGACCGGCGTGGCTGTACCTGCAGGCTGGGCAGGAACGCGAGGCTCGGGTGAGCCGTGCGTCGGGTCACCGAAACGGGATAGGCCACACCATCAACGACCAGCGCATCCGCATTCCAGATATCGCCTTCGAAATACTCTTCCACCAACACCGTCGTCGCGGCCTCGCCCGCCGCCTGCACGGCGGTGCGCAACGCCGCCTGGTCGTCCCGATCGACGCGCGCAATTCCGCGACTGGCGTGGACATCCGCCGGCTTGACGATCAGTTCCCGCACAGCAGCATCGGTCACCTGGCAGGCATCGGGATCGAACTCTTCCGGCGCCCCGGCCCAGACCGTCGCAGGCATCGGCAGACCGCCGCGGCGTAACGCGTCCTTTGTGGCATCCTTGTCAATCATGGTCTCGATGGCATCGGGCGACGCGGACAGTTTTCCGATCCGCCGATTCACCGACGCCACGCCCGGCATCGCATAGTCGGCGATTCCATATGCGCCAACGAATGCCCCGTCCTCATTCAGACTTTCGGCCAACGCCACAAGTGCAGGAACGTCCGTGGCATCAAGGCAATGCACATGGTCCGTCTCCGCCGCGCAGGGCGGGTTCGGCTCCCGGTCGGTTACGTGCACCTCGAACCCCCAGTCGCACAGGCTGCGGACCGCAAGGCGCTGGGTGTGGCTTCCGCCGATATAAAGGAATGTGCCACCCATGTGAGCTTAAGTTCGCACGCAGTGGAAAAGTGGTCGCTGCAAGGTGCCGTAGCCGAACGCCGCGACAACCTCACCGCCGGTACGATACTCGACCAGCCCGGTCTCGGGGTTTCGCCGACAGCCAATCCGGGGCGCACGGTCGATCTCCGATGCCGTGAAGCTCTGATACTCGGGGTCGGCAAAATCGGTGATCACGCCGAGCCGCACCACGCGCCAACCCGAATTCTCCAGCAACGGTACGAGCGTGTCGATCGCCGCCTCGCTGGGAAAATGGGCTTCGCCCTTCACACTGTTGCCGGTTTGGAAAATCATGTGCTCGAAGCGATCCGTCGCGCGGGTCAGAAACTCCCCGGCATATGCATGCCATCCGCCGCGCGCGGTTACCGCATCGCGGTCGAAGACATTGCCGGCGTGATGCAACACGTTGAGCGTGATCAGACAGTCGGCAGCAGGCAAGCCCGCGACATCTTCGATTCCGATTCCGCGGGGATGGAACTGCGCGCGCTCACCAAGCGCCGTCAGTGCGGCGAACAGATTGCTCGCCTCGGCATAGTCCGCCACCGGCTCAAACCCCGAGACGAAAAACTCTCTTTCATGCGCCAGCCGAAGGCTGAAATAGCCCAGGCTCGACCCCAGCTCGACGGAACTCCGCAAGGTCGACGGCAACGCGGCGTCAATCCATGCATAGCGTGGCGCGTCCCACTGCAATTGTTCACTCTCATAACCGCCCGCAACCGGCCCGAGCCGATCACGCACGAAGTCAGGGATCGCCTGGTAGCGCCGGGAGTGGGCGTCGTAGGCGAGCAGTTCGCGCAGGCGTTCAAGGTTGTCGGTCATGATCGTTGTCCGGCTTGCAAAATCAGGCTGGGGTCGCCGCCGATACACGCACCGGCGGGCGGGCGGGTTCATGTATCGCGTGGGCGTCAAAAAATCGGTCCGACAAGCCATGAGACAGCAGATATTTCGCCGCCGTACTGCCGGTGTCCGGTGTATCGACATCGATGAACTCGCCGATAAGGCGCGCGCGGGCCGGCGCCATGGCTGCCCATTCAGCCTCGATATCCTCAAGCGGGCGCGACAGAAATGTACGCAACCGGCCCGTCAGCGCGGGATCATCGGCCTCGAACAGGAACAAGGCCTCGGAGAATGCCTGTTTCGCCGCACGGGACAGGGGCATCTGATCAGGCACGTTGATGAACACGAGCGGCCGATCCGACATCAGGCACCAGCCGGTCGTGCTGGAGGCGCGGCAGGTGACAACCACCCTGGCCGAGCGGATCAGATAGCGCATGTCCTCGTTCTTGGTGACGATGGACAGATTGTCCGACGCCTCGGCGGCGCGCATCGCCGGATCCGGGTCGGCGTAGCGCCCGAGATACGGATAGGACTTGTAGGTGACGCGCCTGGGCAAGTTCTGCAAAACATCGCGGATCAGGCGGGTTTCAAATTCGGCCGTCTGCGCATCGGTCCAGGTTCCGGTCACCATATGGGTGTTGCCGCGATAGACGTTCGTCGAGACAAACAGAACCGGTTCGGTTGGAACGAACGCGATTCGTGGCAGCCGGGCAATCCGTCGCCCGATCTGGGGATACCCGACGGCGACCGTCGGCCAGTGCGCAAAGGGCGTGCGATCAGACTCGATCTTCGCCGTCTCGTTGTAGACGAGGGTCAGATGCGCCGCCGAATTCTCAACCCCGGCATCACCATGCACCGCATTGAGCTCTCGGCTCACACCGTGCTGGAACCCGACCACGGGCACACCCTGCCGCTCCGCAGCGGTGAACAGGCCCACTTCCTCTGGCATGCCCGGATAATTTGTAAGCACGACGGCGCGTTTGCCGGCGGGCCGCCCTGCGGTGATGATCTCGGACCAGCGGCGGTCCGACGCACGTTGACGGCGGGCGTGATCCTCCATCTCAGCCAGCGTCATCGCGCGGGCGACGGGAATCGCTGCCTCGCATAGATGCTCTCTGAGAAAGACGTCGAGCCGGGCACCGAGCGCCGAGACGCAACCGTCGGTCAAAACCGGACCAGCGATTTCAGGCAGATCGCCGTAACGCAATCGCTCGAGGCGCACGCCACGGCGCCAGAGATGGTAGGCGGTCTCGAAGACGAGCTCGTTCTCACGGAGGATAAAGGCGATCCCGCGCCAGGGTAGAAAACGGCGGAACCACCGCGACGACAACAGCCCCGCGCGGTAACCGAAATACTCAACACCCTGATGCATCCAGCGCCGAAGTCGCTTGCTGTCGGCCAGGTCCAGGGTCGGGGTCGCCTCGATCCTTGCGACGACGGATCGGTAGGCGGGATTTCCAGCCAACACCGTGTCCCACGGCGCGTTCAGCATTCGGTCGTGGCGCGCATCGCCCGTTTCCAGCCGAATGTGGAGCCGCGGTTCCCGGAAGTCTGCTTCCTCCAGACAGGCGACTTTGATGATCACACGCTGAAACAATACAGACGCACGGGCAACCGTCCGTGCGTAAGGGGCAGACTCTTTGTCGGCCCGGCAGATGTCATACAGATCCACGGCCAGCGGCTTGATGTCCGCCTTGAACCGTCGCAGCGGTTCCCCGGCAATGTGGGTCTCGAGCTGCTCGATCCGAAAATCATCGCAGCCGTTTCCGAGCAACCAGGGCGAGGCCGAGCGCACCATGGCGTCGGGCCGCAAGCCGTCCGCCCGCATGGCGCGCAGGGCGTCCTCGCTGTCGCAGAACACGGTCTCGAACCCACTGAGATCGACCGGCATCGCGTCAGACCTGGAGGAAACTCATGAGAATGTGAAGGTCGGCCTGAAACTCGTTCGGCCGGCGATAGAAACGCATGTTCTGTGTCTTCACGTTCGAAAAGTTGAAGTGCCGCGTGAGCAGACCCACGAGCAGCGGATACGGCATGCGGAAGATTTCGAACCGCTCATCAGCGATATCGGCCTCCCGGACCCGCGACACAGAAACATCCGCCAGGCTGAGGCGATAGAGACGTTCGTCACCCACATCCAGATAGAAGGCCCAGTCCGACTCAATTCCGCGGCGCACCTGCCATTCATGCTGGCGCTGGCGCGCACGCTCAAGCACGGGCGTCAGATCCACCCGGTGCTCCGGAGCGATCCAGAATGCCTGGCCTTCGTCGAACATGCCCGGCAACTTCGCAACCGCCTCGAGATAGTCATGTGCCCCGGCATGGCTTTCAGGGACATAAGTTCCCTCGCAGATTCCGGACGTCAGATCGAAGCTGTTATGCGCCGACATCATCACCGGGTCCTGCCGAAATCCATGCTCCCGGGCATAGGCGACCGCATCTTCCGCCGTTCCCACCCCATAGAATGGATAGTCGAGCGCCTTGGCCCCGCCATAAACAGCCCCTGCCGCAAACGGGAAATAGCGCTTCGGGGCCAACGTCTCGCAGAACCGGTGCAAAATCGCATAGTTGCGCTCGGCTTTCTCCGCCGCCACGGCAAGTTTCTCGGCGTCGGAAAGATTGTCGTAAAAAGCCGGATAGGGACCCTGAAAAGCAAAGGGCACGCAAGCGAGGTCGACACTGCCGAATCGCTCGTGAAGCGACGCGCACTGGGCCTCGTCGAAAGGGTTATCGTTGGCGTTCAGGACGGTCTGTCCATCGATCCGGAACACCCCGAGCGAATCTACATCCGGATAGATCGCGTTGGCCTCGAGCCAGCAGTGATCATCGCCGTTCAGCGGTATGCCGGCGACGGGGTCGACCACACGAATATCGGTAAACCCCAGATTGCGCATGTTGCGTTCGGTGAAATTGTTTTCATACCAGGCCACCAGGATCGGCGTGCTCCGGTCGAACAAGGAAAGTGTTTCCGGGTCAAAATGGTCCGCATGGGTATGCGTGATGTAGATGTAATCCGGAGCCAACGACCGCACGTCATCACGGGTCAGACCGCATTCCGGGAAATTGTAGAGACCACTCGAGGACGAACGATCAAACGTCACCCAGGGGTCGCAAAGAACAGTTGTCTGCGCGCCCTCGAAATAGAGCATCGCGTTGACGAAGTAGGTCACTTTCATAATACGCTCACTCCAAACAGGTGTTTGAAATCCAACGCATCTGCTCCTAGAGCAGATCGGTTTCGTTATGTTCGGGTATTTCCGCCATTGTCAGGAAGGGCCGAACCACCACGCCGTCGCGCGCGCTAGCCGCCTGCGGCGCAAAGTTGAGGCCCAACCGTTCGCGAACCATCTGGGCCGGAACATTGATCCCGGCCGGCATCGATGCGCCGACGGACCCGCTGAACCGGCATGCGGCATCCAGGATGATCGGGTCATCGGGCCCGCGCATGATGACATCGAAGTCCGACGCGCCATCCATGCCCATGACCTCACACGCTTCAGCAACTGCGGCCTGCGCCTTGGCGTCCCGCAATATCTTGTGACCCGTGCTGGTGGGCCAGAAGGCATTCCGGAGCTGACGCAGGCGGCTGACGATGTCCAATGCCGCGCCGTCCCGGGCGACCACATCGACGTCGTAAGTGTCGCCTTCCATATATTCCATCAGCAAATAGTCGCCGAAGTTCTGGCCATGCTCGGCAAACGCACCCCCCACGAGATCAAGCGGACAGACGCCGCAGAACCTGTTGGGAATCAGGTTGGCGAACGCGGTCGCGGCCGGGTCGAGCAGAATAACCCCGCGCGAACCCCGGCCCGTGCGCGGCTTCAACACCAGCTTGACGTCCGGATACCCCATCTGCACCGCCTCGCGCTGCAGGTCCTCGTGCGAGGACACCTCCGCGAACTTCAGTGTTTGGACCCCAGCCTCACCGAGCGTGCGGTAAAGCGACAGTTTGTCCATGACCATGTCGATGGGACAGTCACGTCCGCACGACAGCGTGGTCCCAATAGCCGCAAACCGGTCATGCGATCCCTGGACAGCCTTCACTTCCTCATCGGAACTGAGAATCAGGAATTCGATCGAAAATTCCTCACAGGTTTTCAGGGCTGCCTGCGCGAACGCATCCGCGTCCTCTGCCGCACTCGGCAGCACCCGAAAGTCGTCGCACAGCACCCGCGGATCACCGTCGGGGTTACCGTCGATGCCCAGCAGCCAGCACTCGAAATCCCCGGCACTGCGCAGCGCGTGGATCGTGTCGTAACTCAATCGCCCACCGACACATGTCAGCGCGGTTCGAACAATTCTTAACTCGGTCAAAGAAAACTCCTGCCCAATCCGGGGCGCGGCGCGCGGCCTATTCCTGAATGAAGATACTGGCACCCATCTCGCGGAACGCGCCGTCGGGGGCCACATCGAGGCGTACCCCATCCACAAATTGCGGGCCGCGGACCTGCGCGTTTGCCTGGTTCACCAGACAATCGACACTCTCGTCTTCCGGCGCCACCAGATAGCGCAGCGAAATACGTGGGTTGTCGGAATTGTTACGGACCGTGCCGTGCAGCGTGAGGTCGTGGAAACAGGACACGTCGCCGGCCTCGCCCGTGACCACGAACTCGGGGCACTTCACATGATCGCCGTCGCTGTTGTTGTAGTACCAGAGAGCCGAATCCCCGTACGCACGCCGCAGTGAATGCGGATAGTGGGTCATGCCGAGCTTGTGGCTTTCAAGCAGGATGCGCAGCGACGAGTAGTTCGCCTCGACCGTATCCAGGTAGACATAGACGGTGACGAAATTCGATTTTTGTCGCGTCTTGTCCTGGTGATAGTCGGTGTAGAAGAAATACTGCACGTCCTGAAATTCATCCCGCACGAAGGGGTTCAGGTTCGGCCGGCCGAGTTCCTGCACATATTCCAGGATCCAGTCGGGCAGCGTAAAATGCGGGGTCGATCGGATGATCGCTTTCTTCATGATCGAATAATTGTCGCCGGCCAGCTTTCCCAACGCGGCGACGAATGCCGGACTGTCTTCGATGAAACTCGTGTCGCAGGCATCGGTCAGCAGGAAATTATGGTCGGTCGCGCCGGGTGAGTAGCGCTCCCAGCGCCCGAACTTCTCGAATTCCTCGCGGCTCTGATAGAAGATTTCCTTCCGCATCGGGCGGTGTTCATTGATCGCATCGCGAAGTATCGAACAGGGGTCCGGCGGCAAAAGCCCCCGGAGAGTTGCCGCGCCCTGATCGGGGAACTGGTCGAGAGGCAGCGACGGCGCATCCGCCGCCGCGAGAACAGAATCGCTCATGTCATGGCTCCTGCTAGTTGTTGGCCGAGCGCGCGGCGTCCGGCGCATAATCACGAACGAGTTCGCGCAGATCATCTTCGGACACCACCGAGACCCGGTCGGCGAGTTTCTTGAATTCAACGAAGAGCGATTCGAACGCATTCTCGCCGAGCTCAAACCCTATCTCATACAGTTTCGCCCGCAGCCCGTGCCGGCCGGAATGCTTGCCGAGCACGAGCGAGCTCTCCGTGAACCCGATGTCTTCGGGTTTCATGATCTCGTAGGTCAGGCGGTTCTGCAGAATTCCATGTTGGTGAATTCCGGATTCATGCGCGAACACATTCTTGCCGACGATCGCCTTGTTCGGCGGCACCGGAAACCCGGTGACCGCCGATACCAGGGCTGATGCCTTCTGCAGATGGCGGGTGTCGATGCGCGTTTCCGCCCCGAGAATGTCCGAGCGGGTCTTCAGGGCCATGGCGATTTCCTCGAGGCTGGCGTTGCCCGCCCGCTCACCGAGGCTGTTGATCGAGCACTCCACCTGGGTCGCCCCGGCCTCGATCGCGGCCAGCGAATTGGCGGTCGCCATCCCCAAATCGTCATGGCAATGAACGGAGAAGTCGACCCGGTCCATCCCGTCCACGGATTCGCGAAGCGTGCGGATAATGCGCTGGAACTCCGTCGGCATGGTGTAGCCGACTGTGTCGGCAATATTCACCGTGGTTGCACCTGCGCGAATTGCGGTGTCAAAGCAGCGTTTCAGAAATTCGGTCTCGCTGCGCGTCCCGTCCTCGCACGACCATTCAACGATGTTGCAGAAGCGGCGGGCATAGCGCACGGAAGAATCAATCGATTCGATGACCTCGTCCGGGGTCAGGCGCAGCTTGTACTTCATGTGGATCGGGCTGGTCGAAATGAAGATATGAATTCGGGGCTGTTCGGCGGGCGCCAGCGCCTCGAGGGACTGATCGATATCGTGGCTGTTGGCGCGACACAGGCTGCAAATTTCGGCGTTCCTGATTTCTCGCGCGATACGATTGACCGCCTCGAAGTCACCGTCAGATGCGACCGCAAACCCGGCCTCAATAACGTCCACGTTAAGTTCCGAGAGCACCCGGGCGATATCGAGTTTCGCCGCAGGGGTCATGGACGCCCCGGGACACTGTTCGCCATCCCGCAAGGTGGTGTCGAAAATCTTGACTTGCTTCATCGCATTGCTCCTGCTCACTCGATGTCGCCTAGACTGAGTGGCTTATAGCCGCTTATCGCGTGCGCCGCCCGACTCCGAACGACGTTCCGATACTCCTTCGCCGGAAAGGCATCATCGGCATCCTGCAGCCGCCAGAACAGGAGGTCGGAAAGCTCGATCTGCGCCCCCGCCTCGATGTCATGGCGCGCAACGATGTAGCGCTGGGCGCCCATCGCCATCTGGTGCTGTGCCGGCGAGAGAGGCTTGCCGGCACTGCCCAGGCAGGTTTCCGCAGCGCGCAGGGCCTCCATCATCCGGCGAAATTCGGTCTCCTCGACGCTGACGGGATGGTCCCAACCGGACCGCGTGCTGTCGAAGGTGAAATGCTTCTCGATGATCTTCGCGCCGGCCGCCACCGCGAGCACACAGGCATCGATCCCAAGGCTGTGGTCGGAGAACCCCGCGACCGTGTCAAACCGGTCAGCGAGCGTGCGGATGGACGCGAGATTGAGGCTTTCGGGCGGCGCCGGATAAAGCGACGTGCATTGCAGCACCGACAGCCGGTCCGCGCCGGCCATCCGGGCCAGACGCACCGCCTCGTCGACCTCTTCGAGATCACTCATTCCCGTCGAGAGCAGCACCGGACGACCCATGGCGCATAGCGCCTCGAGCAGCGGATGGTTGCTCAGGGTGCCCGACGAAACCTTGTAGGCATCGGGACCGAGCGCCTCGATCGCCGGCAGGGTCGCGAGGCCTGTGGTGGTGAAAGCCGCCAGCCCTTTGGTGCGGGCATGTTCGAAGATCTTGCCGGTGTCTTCCATGGACAGGAAGGACTCCGCGTATTGCCGATAGACGTCCGTGTCAGGCGCGTAATTGTCCTCGGGCAACGCGGTTTGAAGCTTGATAGCATCGGCGCCCGCCCGGGCCGCCGCTTCGACCATCCCCATGCCATGATCGAGGCTGCCCTCATGGTTCACACCGATCTCGGCAATGACGAAGCAGGGCGCCTCGGCGCCCACGGTTCGGGATCCAATCTTGAAACTGGCCTCAGGCATGAGCGGCCCTGACCAGCGTAAACGCCTCGGCAAACGCAAACCCGTGCTGGGCACCGCGCCATGTTGCCAGCGCACGTACAGCCTCCTGGGAACGGGGATGGGGCGGGTCATGCATTTCCATCGCGTAGGCATCCAACGCTGCAAGCTTCCGGTCTATCTGGTCGGCGATCGATACCGCAAAATTCGGCGACTCCGGCACAACGTCCGAGAATGCCCATTCGCTGCTCGACGGCACCTCGAAGGAGAGCACCGCCCGCACGCTCTGGCCGGGAACAGGGCGCGTCGCCGTACGAACCGCCCGGCTCGCCACCTGGTGGTCGATATTCAGGTCTCCCTCCCAGTGGGTGTAGACGGTGTCATATGGCCTCGCTGCGAGGACCGCCTCGATCGCCTGGATGACATCAAGCAGGTCGACGGAATCCAATCGGTTATCCGGGAAATCCAGAAACTGTGGGGTTTGTGCACCCAAAATTCCGGCGGCGGCGTGCGCCGCTTCCTGGCGTGCACCCACTGTTGCGACGGGGCTTTCGCCGCGCGCACCGACACCATCCGTCAGGAACAGAAGGTCGACATGGTCGCCACGGTCGGCGTGGCGCGCGATGGTGCCGCCACAGCCAAGCACTTCGTCGTCCGGGTGCGCGGCAACGACTAGAATATTCGCGGGGGAATCGGCAAAAATCATGGTGACACTCAGTTCGATCGAACCTGGAAAACCGGCTGAACCACCTTGCAGTCCAGGCTTTGCCGCAAGGTTCCATTGGCAAGATAATCAGCGAGCGGAGGCAGGATCATGGCATAGCATTCCGAGACCAATTCCATGATCGCATCGTCATGGGCATAGCTGATGTTGTGGCTGCCGGTCACCAGAACGCCAAGCGCCATCATTTCTTTCATCAGATAGGTTCGGATTTCCATCGCACTCGCCCCCGCATGGTCATGCACGGCAATGCCGACCCATGGATCGACACCCTTGAGGGCAATCGCCGCATCGAGGCCGGTCTCGGCCAGCATCCGGTTGACGTTGGCGCGCAGTGCACCGCCGGTCCGCCAGAGGGATTCGATCACCGGTTCGCGCTGGATTTTTGCCACTGTCGCCAAGGCAGCCGCGAGTGAAACGGCCTCGCCACCAAAGGTAGACGACAGGAAGACCTCGCGCATTTCCGACATGATCTCCGACCGTCCGACCAGACAGGACAGGGGATACCCGTTCGCCATCCCCTTACCGAATGCCGAGAGATCGGGCACCACACCGTAATAGTCCTGCGCGCCCCCCAGGGCGAGCCGGAACCCGGTCACCGTTTCGTCGAACACCAGCAGCGTACCGCAGGACTCGGTCAGCGATTTGAGGGCGGCTAGGTACTCATGCCCGGCCTCGTAGGTTTGAAAAACCGGCTCAAGCATCACGCAGGCAATCGAATTCCCACGCGCCTTGAGGATGTCCTCTATCTGGTTCAGATCGCCTGCCGCGACCCGATGGGTGCCGGCGTGAGTGTGGGCCGGCACGCCCTTGTTTCTCGTGGTGGTGCCGATATACCAGTCCTGCCAGCCGTGGTAGCCCATGGCGACCACCTCGTCCCGCCCGGTGTGTGCGCGCGCCACGCGAACCGCAGCAGACGTGGCGTCGGTTCCATTCTTGCCGAAGCGAACTGCCTCCGCAGACGGGATGATCTCCGTCAAGGTCGACGCGAGTTCGTACTCAAGCTCGCTGGCGAGACTGAACGACACACCACGGGTGGCCTGCCGTCGCACCGCCAGGTCCACATCAGGGTCGCAATAGCCCAGACTAACGGCGAGCAGCGCCGAGACCAGGTCGACATACTCGTTGCCGTCGATATCCCAGACCCGCGCCCCGAGACCATGGGACGCGAACAGAGGCGCCTTTCCCTCGGGCAGAATGACCCGCGACTTGCTGAACGTCTGGCTCGCCAGCGGCACCAGTGCATCAACCACATCCACTTTGGCATTCGACCGCGCAAAACTTCGCGGCCGCGAAGCTTTGACGCGAATGTCGGCGGTCAACGCCGCCGGCAACGAGCTGTTGCGTTCTGCACTTGCATCCACAACTTCCGCGCCGACCGGCCAAACCAGCCCGTCTTCGACAGCCAGTACATCAAGAAAGGACGGCAGGGTGGCGGGATCGAACTGCTCGGCGATTTGCCTGATCCGTGCGAGGTCGTCTGCGGTGTCCAGCGTCCAGCGCCGCCGATGCAAATCGGGCAGCGGACAGATCAGTGTCTCGGTCTGCAGTTGGCTGGCATTCGCCCGCATCCAACGGGTGACGTGTTCGCGTTCAGACGGCAAATCAGCCTCATGCTGGGCGCGTTCGAGAACGGACATCGAAAACACCTCGACGTCTAGTCCATCTGGCCATGTCGACGGATGGGTGTTGCTTGCATAGTCCGCGCCGGTCGCACGGTAGAACCAGATAACCTGGTCGATCACAGACGGGTCGTGCAGCGGGCAGTCGGCCGTCAGGCGCACCACGGTTTCCGCGTTCGCCTCGCGTGCCGCCCCATGCATACGTGACAACACGTCTGTCTCGCTGCCTCGAAATGCGGTTACCCCGTTGTCGGCGCACCAGGCCGCGATCGGGTCATCGACAGCCTCGGTCGACGTCGCGACACATACAGAACCCGTCAGCCGACTCGCCGAGGCCGCCGCAACGCAGCGCGCCAAAACCAGGCAACCGCCAACCTCTTCCAGCACCTTTCCCGGCAACCGGCTCGAACCCATGCGGGCCTGGATCAATGCGACAGTGGTGTCATTCACATTTGTCATCCGAAGACAGGCCTGTTCAATTTCCGGCTGGCGGCATGTGGCGCGCCCGATGCGCCAGCCGCACTGCCGCCAATCCCGCCAGCCCGTCGCTCGCCGGCGCTGCGCCTTGTTCCAGTGCCGACACGAATTCGGCCAGCGTCGCCAGGTACTCGGCATTTGGGTCGATCGGTATGGTCTCTGTGTCCGCGACATCGCCGCCCCGGTCACGCCACGTGATCTCGCCCGACCTCAGATCCGCCGTAACCATCCCCGTCGTTCCGCAAATCTCGGCCGCGCGCCGACGCACGGGGCTCGCAAAATTCAAATGCAGCGACGACAGACATCCAGCGGCATGCTGCAACACGATCTCCGCAGTGTCTTCGGTCTCGAGTTCGAGCCGGCCACTCCGGCGCGTCACGCTCGATGCGACCTCGGCGGAGCCGATGAGATGGGCTGCCAGGTCAATCTCATGAATCACATCGAACACGACACCACCGCTCTCCGGCCGGTTGGCATAGCCTGCGCGGTAGTCGGAAGCCGGCCGCCAATCCGGAAGCCAGGAGGCCGAGACGAAACGCGCCCAGATAAATTCTCCCAATCGGTCCGCGGCGCGAGCGTGCAGCGCCTGCACAACCGATCTGCACCGCAGGTTGAAAGCCGCCCCGACTTGCAACTGCGCCACCGCCGCACGATCGAGCAGAGCCGCAGTCCGTTCCGGGTCATGACCAATAGGTTTTTCGACCAGCGCCGGGCACCCGGCCAGGATCGCCTGCTCCAGATCATCGAGATGCTGCTCGGACGGTGATGCGATGACGACGGCATCCGCGTCCGCGAGAGCCGTGGCCACGTTGTCTACCCGCACAAAATCCTCGACCGGAACGTCGGCACCCGCGCTCGCACTTGGATCGAACCCGACGACATCCAAGCCGAGTTGCCGGGCATTCCGCACATGTCGGGAACCAATGGACCCGAGGCCGAGCACCGCAACCCGACGCACGTTTCGTTGCGCGAAGGCGCTCACGCGGCCGCCCCGACCAGGACCTCGCCCAGCGCGTCAACCACCCGGTCAACATCTGCGAGCGTCATGTCGACGAAGATCGGCAACGATATGACTCTGTCGAAATACGCGTCGGCACCGGGAAGTTCGGCAACGCCATAACGATCCGCGTAGTAAGGCTGACGATGGACCGGAATATAATGTACCTGGGTTCCGATGCCCTGTTCTCGCAATCCCTGCATGATCGCGCCGCGTGCCAGACCCGCATCGGGGCCGATCTGCACCGGGTACAGGTGATAGGCCGGCCGGCACCGGGCATCCCAATTGATCCTCGACACCAGATCACCCAGGCGCGGGAGCGCAGTATCATAGTGGGCCGCCAATGCTCTGCGGCGCGCAACAAACCCGTCGAGCTTCGCGAGCTGCGAACGTCCCAGGGCACATTGAATATCGGTGATCCTGTAGTTGAAGCCGATTTCGGACATCCCGTACGCACCCGGATAGTCGCCGTTGGGCCCCAGCCCCTCAGGCAGCCGGGCATCTTCTTGACCTGCCGGCTCAAGACCATGGTTGCGCAGGCGCCGAATGCGGGCCGCCGCCGCGTCATCCCGAAGTACGACCGCACCGCCTTCTCCCGTCGTGATCGATTTGACCGGATGGAACGAGAAGCACGCGGCCCAGCCGGCCTGGCAGGACCCGACCGGGCGCCATTCGCGTGATGCGCCCTCGACCGCGATCTCATGTTCCGCACCCAGCGCGTGACACGCATCCTCGATCAGGCGAATGCCGGCATTGTTTGCCACGTCACGTAGTGCGTCCATGTCCGCCGTCTGCCCGTTCATGTGCACCGGCAACGCTGCAATCAAAGGGAGATCCGGATACGCGTCGCGCTGTCGCGCGATCGCGTTTTCCAGATCCTGAGCCCGCATCAGGCCCGACAGCGGATCCACATCGGAGAACACGACCTCGGCGCCGGCAAACCGAACGGCATTGGCGGTGGCAACGAAGGTGAGCGACGGCACGATCGCGACGGTGCCCGGACCCAGCCCCGCCGCCAGACACGCCAGGTGGAGCGCCGATGTTCCAGAGCTGCAAACGATGACATGTGGCACCGACAGCCGCTGCGCCAGCTCGGCCTCGAAGGCATCGATCTGCGGTCCCGTGGTCAACCAGTCCGACCGCAGACACGCCGCCACCGCTGCGACGTCGTCGTCGTCGATCTGCTGTCGCCCGTAGGAGAGGAAGGGTGGCATGTTGTCGCTCATATTCTGCAGCCCGGCACGAACCGTGCAATTCCGCTGCCGCCGCAATCAGACAGACTTGATGATGTCGCGAATCTCGGCTTCCGACAGAAAGTGGGCGTTGCCGTCGCTGGTGTAGGTGAACCCTTCCGTCACGGGCGCACTGCCCGCGACCGGGTCGCGGGTTCGCGCCCAGAATACGAAGGAGGGTTCGATCACGTAGTGCCCGTCGGTCTCGACTGTGCTTCGTGAATCATCGCTGGAAATCATGACCTCATGGAGCTTCTCACCGGGCCGGATGCCGACGACGCGCTGCTCCAGGTCCGGTGCGATTGCCCGGGCGAGGTCGGTGATCCGCGCACTTGGGATCTTCGGCACGAAAATTTCCCCGCCCTGCATGCTGGCCATGGACGAAAGTACGAACTCGACCCCCTGCTCCAGCGTGATCAGGAATCGGGTCATCCTCTCATCCGTAATCGGCAGATGATCGGCGCCATCTTCGATAAGCTTGCGGAAAAAGGGCACAACGCTGCCGCGCGAATTCACGACATTGCCATAGCGCACGACCGAGAACCGGGTGTCCGCCGATCCCGCGACATTGTTGGCGGCGATGAAAATCTTGTCCGACGCGAGTTTGCTCGCGCCGTATAGATTGATCGGGTTGGCCGCCTTGTCCGTCGAGAGTGCCACCACCTTCTTAACCCCGGCAAGGATCGCCGCTTGCGCCACATTCTCAGCGCCGATGACATTCGTCTGGATGCATTCGAAGGGATTATATTCGGCCAGCGGAACGTGCTTCAGCGCCGCTGCGTGGACCACATAGTCGATCCCCTGCATCGCGGTCAGCAGCCGATCCCTGTCGCGCACATCGCCAATGAAGAATCGCACCCGGCTGCGCTGCTCCGGATCGAGGCTGGTTTCCAGCTCATGGTGTTTGTGCTCATCCCGGCTGAACACGACCACGCGGGCCGGCTCCTGGGAGTCGAGCAATGTCTTTAGAAACCGGCGGCCGAACGAACCGGTGCCGCCGGTGATGAGGACGGAGGAATTCTTTAGATCCATCTCGAAAAGCGCTCTCTAGCAACCGGCGTGTTCGACGGGCCGGACTCGGGCACAGCGCCCGGGAAAGTGCCCCGGAATGCCATCGTCCGAACCGGCGTTAAATCGGCCAGCTGCGTTTTAAAGAATGGTTGGTTGGGTATTGGGGAAACGGTGCCGGAACATTCAGACCGACCCCTGAAAAGCTACCGCACTCCCGTTCCAATGCTTCGGAGGAGAGTGTTTGTCGGACCGCTTTGAAAACCGAGCAATACCGCCCGATTCTTACGTCACTAATTAGCATAATCCGGCGCGCGCCACAAGACCGTAATAGACTGATTCAACTACAAAATTCGGCCACGACGGAATCGCCACCGGCCGTATCGACGGCGCAGCGGCATGGGTGCGTATTGCATCGTCGCGCTGTCGAGGACCGATCGAATTCTCGCACTGAAGGCACCGCTGTCCGACGAAACATCGCTATCGACCCGCGCGCTTAGGGCGGAGACCGTTTTCGGGGATCCACCAAAGTTTCGCTTCGCCTTGTAGACCGGGCTGCCCTCACCCGATTCACCCATGTCGAGCGCTTCACATCCATTCGCCGCACCCAGGCACATGGCTTCCCAGGTCAGCAACTGGATCGGCGCCAAGCGGCGATGCGCGGGATCAGCGTTCTGCACCGGATATACGGCCACGCCGCCGTGCCGCAACACGAGCATGCTCGCGATCGGCACGTCGCCCAGCCACGCCGAAAGAATGTGCGCACGCGCCCCATGGCTGGCGCAAACCGCCGCAAAATAGTTGGCGTCAGGTACGGCAACGCCCTTGGGCAGAAGGTTGCGCTCATTGTGGGTCGCCAGAATGCGGAAGCTCGTATCGTCATGGGGAAGCTCACGCACCGTCACGTCGCTTTTCTGCGCGCGGCGCACCATGTTTCGGGTCTTGTCGCGAAGTTGGCGCCACATGACATCATGATCTCGATCCAGTGCCAGCCGGAATGTCGTGCGGGCGCGATGTCCGGGACGATCTTCCAGGACCGGGTCGGTCGAGCTCAGGTCGAAACCCGCGCACCCGTGCATCCCGGCGAGATGATTTGCCGCCGCAACCAAAGCATCGGCTGCCTGCTGCGTGGCGAACATCCCCTGGCGCGCGCCATACAGGCGTCGTTGGCCAGTCCAGTCCCGATTGACGTAACAGGCGAGGCACCCGTCCCATCCGTCGGTTCGTTGTTCCGCCCGGGCCAGAAGATATATCGGCGCGACGCCGAAATAATCGCGCAGAACCGGCGCCCATGCGGATGTCGCAAACGGCGCACCTGCACCCAGATCCAGCAATGCCGCGTCCCACGCATCTCCGTCGATATCCGCGTCAACGCAATGAACGGCAACCCCGCCGTGGGCGACAAGCGGCGAACCAAGGTTGGCCAGGCTCATGGCCCACCCGCGCTGTCCAGATACAGGCCGCACGCCAAGGCTTCGCGCACCAACGCCAGATACTCCTCAGTCGGGGCAACCATGAAACCTTCGGCATGACGGGCTGCCGGGTCACCGGGCAGAAAACGACTGAGCACCGCGTTCATACCGAGCGAAAAATGTGCCCAGTCCCGGCTGGTCATCTGCGACCGGTGGCGTGCTACCAGGCCGCGTTTGCGTTCGGCCATGGCGCTGATGTCGATAATGCAGTTCATCGGGCCCGGCCCGTAAACATGATAAGCCCACACCTCGCGCGGCAGCCCGCGTGCGCCCGCCGGAAGCGCGGCCGCCTCAAGCAACACCTCGTTTGCACGCCTGTGATCGTCGTGATCATCGAGCAAGAACGGCACAAACAGGCAATCGAAATGATGCTCGGCAAGCAATCCGGCAACGACGTCCGCGGCCGCAGCGACGTCAATAGCATCGGCGTCCTGTTCGGCAAAATAAGCCTTGAAGCCAGCGGCCGCGCACACGTCCTCCGCTTCCTTCCGTCGCACGTCACGTTCACGCGCCCGGCCGGTCGTAATGAAAAGCACCGAGACTTCACAGCCCGATTCACGCGCCAGCAGCAGCGTGCCGCCTGCGCCGATACTCTCATCGTCAGGATGGGGTGCGAGCACGAGAACGCGCCGGCCACTCGGCGCGCTCGTCGGTTCGGGCTTCAAGACTCGCGACGGCCGGAAACTGTCGAGGACCAACCTGCTGGCCGCGAGATCGCCGGGGATGAACCAGCTTCGGACGGACCAGCGATAGGCCCGCCGCCAACGCAGCCAGTCCAGCACGTTGCCAATGCGCCGTCTCAAATCACGCCTCATGATACGGCCGGTCAATTTCAGTCACCGCTGTGCCGGTCGGTGACCATCGAGCGATAACCATCACGGTCATCGCCGAGGCTAATATTCGCACCGTGGATGTAATACCGGTAAAGGGACACCGGCAAGTAATAGCCCTTGGAGCCGGCCGCCCGCAGCCGCATCAGCAGGTCACGGTCCTCCGCGTTGCGAAGGTCTTCGTCATAGCCGCCAATCTCGCGCAGCTTTTCGGTCCTGAACAGCACGCCGGCCCCGTGCTCAAACAAGGTCTCATCATTGTCGAGCCGCACCCGCGACACCTTCACGCCGCGCAAATCGACCCGGTGATGATCGCAGTAAACGAAATCGATATCCGGGTTCTCATCAAGGATTGAGCCGAGAAATGCGCAGGCATACGTATTGAGGAAGTCGTCGGCGTCGACCCGCATCCAATAGCGCCCGCTGGCATTGGCCAGGCCAACATTGGACGCCGCGGCAACCCCTTGGTTCCGGTCTTGCTCGAACACCTGCACGTCGTGACTGAACTCGCGGATGATATCGAGCGACCCGTCCGTCGAAGCGTCATCGACAACGATGATTTCGATCGGCCGCCGCAGAATTATCTGCATCAGACACGATCGAATCGCCCGGTCAATGAACCGTTCGCGGTTGTAGTTTGTGATGACGAGACTGAAGTCCATGGCGGGTGCGTCCTTCATGCTCATGGTCACGATTGCGCGGCAGGAAGATCAAGGGAACGCAGCAGCGCAGCTGTGGCCTCGCGGATGACCGTTTCGTCGAACCCCCCACGATTGTGATAACCGAAATCGGCCATGTCGACACTGAGGGAACGCAGCGCCGACAGATAGCGCGCACCGTTCACACGGGCAGCCGCGCGATCGAAATCATCCGAAAGTGCCCAGCGCAGGGCCGGTGCGATCTGCGCCTCGTCCGTAACAACCTTCACATGATCGACGACGTTGTAGTGGTTTCGGCGCCCGAATGAGAGCACCGGAATCCCGAGCACCGCTGCCTCCTGCCCGACGGTGCCGTTGATGGTCGCAACGGCGCGCGCGCCTTTAACCAGGGTCAGGCCATCCTCCTTCGGATCCACAAGGACAACATTCTTGAGCAAACGCAGTTGCTCGTAGAACTGTTTCGGGCGCCGGTTCATCGCCGGGATATGTTCCTTGACCGCAAGCACCGTGTCGGGCGGAAGATCACGCGACAACGAGATGATCGCAGACTGCTGATAGAAATACTCCGGAGAGAACCCCTGGAAGTTTTGCTCCGGTTCCACCTGCAGCGCGTAGAACAGATATTTCCGCCCAGCCAGTTCTGCGGCCGTTGGCATGCCACTACGACGCAGACGACGCATCGACCACCACTCGGTGAACGCATAGCGCAGCTCCGACGACAATTTGTACCGCTTCTTCACGTCCGGCCCGATCTGGCGCAGAGCCCAGTTGCGAAGGATCCGGTATATCCGGGGCAGCAGACTGATCACCCGGCCACGACGGCGCAGAGCGTCGAGCTGCTTGCGGTTCAGGACTGGTGCATCCTTCAGTTCGGCGGCCGTGTCGGGCAAGTCAACGGCGTCGGCCGACGTCCCAAGATAGGCACTATCGAGGCCGTCGAGTTCGCCGAAACAACTGTGGCTCCAGAAGTAGAAATTGCCGTTGCGCGCAGATGTCAGCGTCCGCATCGGCGTGTCGTTCGCGAGGCAGGGGAAGTACTCAAAATTGTAGCCGTTGATCAGAACATCGAACTTCTGCGCGACCAGTTCTCGGTCCCAGAACTCGAAAAAAGCGAGATACCCGCGCAACACATCGATCTGGCTGACTTTCGCTTCTCCGTATGACCGGGGGAAATAGAACCCGCCAGGCGAGTAGCCGAGCCCGTGCACCCTGTCGACCGTCATCAGCCAATTCAGCGGCACACCGAAGCGTTCCTCATAATCGAGCGCCCGCGTGACGATGGTCTCATCATCCGGCACTTCGACCCCGTCCTCCGGGGCGTCGGCGAAATAGGGACTGGGGGCGACGACGAAGCGATCGAAAAGGTCGGGGGCGAGGGCGCGGTATGTTTCCAACCCCTTCTCGGAACCGCCATACAACGACAATTCGGCTCCAAGCGTTTCTTTCCAGTGTCGTGCCAGCGCGATTTGTAATTCGCTGCGCACGGGTTGTCCGATGATGGCGATCCGCATTTGAATTCTCTGTCCGACGGCGACGCGTCAGGCGACCTTGGAGTTGGCCGCGGCGTCGGCAAGCAATGCATCGCGGTTGGCGATCACCTTCTCGATGGCGTCTGCGAATCCGTCGAGGAACGATGTCGTCAGCGGCGGGTAGATCATCGCCGTCCACATCAGGTCCCGGTTCTGCAAGCGTTCGACCACGGGGCAGATGCCCGCCCGATAGGTATCCGCATCGATGTTCGGGTTGGCGCTGAACGGGAAACCGTCGGGCCCAAAACATATTCGCTTCTGATAGAGCGGCTCCAGATAGAGCGGCTTCACATAGCCAGCGGCGAGCTGGAACCCCTCCGCCTGGACGGCCTTCACAAAAAGATCTCGCGGAATGCCCGTCACTTCGGCGTCATACGTCATCGTGTGCATGTAATAGACATGCCGATAGCCCGGAAGCACCGTCGGCGGCGTGATCCCGGGTATCTCCGCCACACGCGCGCTCAGATGATCGGCCAGAGCGATACGGGCATCTGTAAACGCGGGCAGTTTCTTCAACTGTTCGGATGCCACCGCGGCCTCCATATTCGTCATCCGGTAGTTGAGGCCCAGGGTGTTGACGATATCCTCGATCCCGAGGTCCGCGACCAGAACTTCGCCATGGTTACGCATCAGCCGGCACCGCTCAGCGACGGTGTCGTCGTTGGTAATGACAACGCCACCTTCACCGCACTGCATGACCTTGTGCCGGTTCAGGCTGAACACCGACGACTGGCCGAACGTGCCGGAAAGCTGGCCATCGATCGACGCCAGCGGCGCTTGGGCGTTGTCCTCAAGCAAAAACAGTCCGTGCCGGTCGGCGAGCGCCTTCAGTTCGCGCAACCGGGCCGGGTGACCGTACAGGTTGACCGCCATGATGCCCTTGGTTCGTGACGTGATCCGCTGCTCGACCGATGCCGGATCGATGCAGAATATCTCGTCGTCGATATCTGCGAAAATCGGAACCGCGCCGGTCATGAGGACCGCCGTCGCAGACGCCGTCATCGTGTATGGCGGCACGATCACTTCGTCGCCGGGACCAATGCGTGTCGCCGACACCATCGCATGCAGCCCGGATGTCGCCGAGTTCACGGCAATGGCGTGGCGCACGCCGAATGTTTCGCAAAACTGATCCTCGAGCGCGCGGATAACGGCGCCACCATAGTGGTCGTCGTTTGGCTGAGCGGCAAACCCGGAGAGAACGCCGCTGTCGAGCACCGCCGCAACCGCGCGCTTCTCCTCGTCCCCGATCATGTTGTACAGCGGCAGGGGCTGGGTATTGATCGGGTCTCCGCCCAGATAGGCCAACGTCGAACCGGACATGCGAAAGTCTCCTGTTTTCATTCTACGGCGCGGCAAATGCCGCGGTCTGGTACTCGGATGCGGGAATCGGGCGACCCGCCTCGCCATGCGACCGAAGCACGGCATGAAGAATTTGCATGCCGCACAACGCCTCCGGGACGGTACACAATGCAACGCCCTCGGCGGCGCGATCGGTCTCGGACAAACGTCGTGCGAGCGCGCGATAGGTTTCTGTAAAACCGCCAATCGGCCGCACAACGCTGCCAGCCTCTTCGGCGGTCAGGGCGGTATAGCCTGGATAGTAGAGATCAGCGCGGCGACCGAGCGCAGATTTCTCCACCGCATTGTTCCGCGCACTCACCATGCCGTCGGCGAAATAGACATCAATCTCGAACATGTCGTAATCGATGTCCGGGATTCCCAGCACATGAACGGGCGGCGCGTTGTCATACTCCAGGACGAAGCTCGGATTCGCCTCCGGCGTGGCGGACGGCGTGAAAGGCGGCAGCGCCCGCACCTGTATCGGCACCCCAAACCATTCCAATGCATGATCCACCAGATGGCTGGCATAGTTCATCAGGCCGTCGCTGTAGCGCATGACCACCGATCGCGGTTCGCGACCGGCCCAGAGCTTTCGCCAGTCGGCCATACCGCGGTCGGCGCGCCGGTTGAAGTTCACGACACTGTCGATTGTGCCGGCATCAGCCGCGAGCAAATCAACAATCGTCTGCGCGCCCGACAGGTCCGCGGCCAACGGTTTCTCGATGACCAGAATCTTAGGGCGCAGGGCCATCGCCGCCGCGACATGGTCGGCATGAAACGCCGGTGGCGACGCAATTGTGACAATGTCTGCCGTGCCGATTTCGACCTCTTCCGGCGCGGCGCATAGCTGCGGCGCATCGGCCCCGTCACCCGAACCGCCGGCATCGTGCCATGCGGTCAGCGCCGCCGACCGGGCGTCCGGGTCGGGGTCGACCAACCCCCGTACACGCATCCCGGCCGCCAGAACCGCGCGCAGGTGATTGCGCTGGACATTCGCCCCATCAGCATCCCGCACGTCGGGATTGATCGCACCCGCGCGCCCAAGACCGACAATGACAACACAAGGCGCAACCATCGTCGCTCAGCCCGCCGCGAAATGTTCGAGATACTCGTCGCGCAGAATGCTCATGACGATGGCGTCATGATATTCGCCGGCCGCAAACACAAAGCGTCGGCGCACACCTTCACGCACGAATCCCGCATTCTCATAGGCCTTCACCGCGGCCACATTGTCGGCGTTCACGCCCAAATGAACGACCTCCATATTCGCCCGCTTGAACGCATACTCGACCACCATTCTGGTCGCCCGCGTGCCATGTCCCTCGCCGAACACGTCCGGCTCACCAAGCATGATTCGAAACTCCGCGCGACGACCGGGCCAGAAAATTTCGTACAGGCCGCAGGACCCGATCAGTCGGCCTGCGCCCGCTTCCACTGCAAACACAATTGCCCGGTCATCGGCCTCGACCAGGTCCGTCATCGAACCTGCGATCGCTTCGGTGGACGGACGCCACCCCGATTCCATGTTCTGGGTCACCTCAAAATTATCCCACCAGCGTCGAAACGCCCCGATATCAGTCGGCCGGAAAGCCCGCAGGGAGGTATCTCCAGATTTCATATAAATCTGGGAATGATTGGCAGCTTTCGGATGTGTCATCAAATCCCCTTCATGCCAGCCCATCAGGCACGCCCGGCAGGGCTCGTCACTGCAGACCCCTCCGAAACAAGATTGGCGATTGCCTGGGAGTATTTGTCCAACGCGCCGCCATCAGGGTCGGAGACATACTTGGCAAACATCTCTCGGCGTCCCGCCAAATCCTCTTCGGAAATCTCGCCGTCAAGAATGCGCCCCTTGATCAAGCGCACCATATCCGAAGAATTACCGGCCACGTCTAAATAGTCGAAGGCTTCCACGAACTTTATGGAATCCACGTAGGCCTTCTGCTGCAACTCGTCAAAAAAGGTCACAACCACAGGTTTTTTTGCGATGCCCGCCTCCAGAAGGGTCGTGGTGTTCAGACCAACGACCACGTCGGAGTTCAATATGAGTTCCTGGGCGTCAAGGTTCGCGTCAATGATCAAATTTGGAATGGCATCGGGATCGATACCTGCTTCGGCGAACGCCATGTCCAAATGTATCCGCCACCCCTTCAAGACCTTGGGCTTGGGTTTGAACACGACTTCTATGTCCGGATTGTCTGCAGCGAGCCTGGCGAGGGTGACATGAATGTCACAGAACATTGGAAAAAAGACATCTAGCGGAAAGCTTGCTCCGGGATAGTCCTTGAGAGAGAAGGGGAAATAGGCAACCCGGCGGGGGCCATCATGCCCGCGCTCCGGCACCGCCTTGATCGTCTGTAGAAATTCGTCCATCCGCAAGCAGCCAAGAGCGCTCACCTTGTCTGGGGCAGCCAGTCCGGTTTCGATTGTGAGGTCGCGACAACTTTCGTTGTGGACGATCAGGTGGGACCCCCAAAACCCGAACCGCTCGAACAATATCGGCATCTTTCCGCGCAGGCGGGGGCCGGAGGCGAACAGACCTTCGCGGTACATCACGATGTAGGGAAAACCCGCTTGGTCGGCAACCATCCCGAAATCAACGTCCATCGGCACCCGGATATGGTAACTCACGACACAATCAATGCCGCAGCTCGACAGAAGCCCCGGCAGCCATTTGAGATAAAATCTGTGCAACGCCTTCTTCTGGCTCATCGTTTTGCTATCGGACGCTGGGTTTAGATAATCCATGGCCCGCAGGCCCCTCGGATAGAAAAGATACATAATCCGGTATGGCCATTTGCTCGGCAGGAGAAGGACACGGAAGCGGCCCGATTTCGCCAGAACTTCGAGATCGCGCCTGAACCCCTCAGGAGACAGGGCCAGTACCGTGATTGTATTTTCGTCGCAGCTGTCCACGTTATCCGGGTGCTCCGATATTGCACGACGCAGGACGAAAGAAAAAAACGGGTAAAATCGTACCCGTGCAATGGCGCCCACGACGATTTGAAAAATTGTTCTCAGTAGACTTTTCATTGTTCTCTCTATGCTTTTCTCCCGGTGACACGCCGGAATTTGTTAGCGCCCCAAATCCACGAGGCCCTTTTTCATCATCATTTCCGCAACGACCAGTTGCCATTCGAAATCAATGTCCCAAGCGTAAACATCATCGATCAGGACCGATCCCTTGACGGCCCCGAACCGCCCTCTTTTGAGGAATGTGGAAGCTTTGGCCGCGAACAGATTGCAAAACATCTGCGCACCGGGTTTTGACTGCCGACTTCGTGCCGCCTCGCGCTCTTCCGGAAACATAAATTCCCACCTGCCATTCTCTCCGATAAAGGACAGATTGTAGGGGTGCTTTCGATGATCCAGTTGCGACATCGTTGTAACCGAATCCAGCGCCGGATCCTGCGCGAACTGGTCGACCGCCGCGTCGATATGCTCAGGCTTCACAAAGGGTGATGTCGGTTGAATGAGAACGACAATCGCATCGCCCAACCCCTCATGATTCTGAAGATACTGAACCAGGTGCCGCACAACATCATCGGCCGTGACGTCATCGCCAGAAAGTTCCGCAGGCCGCAAAAAGGGCACCTTGGCGCCATACTGTTCCGCCACGGCCTCGATCTCCGGATCCTCGGTGGAGACGTAAATATCGCCGACCTTTTGCGCAGCCTCTGACGCGCGGATCGCATAACTCAGCAGCGGTTCACCATCCAGCAGCGCAATGTTTTTTCGCGGGAATCTCTTCGATCCCCCCCGCGCCGGAATTACGACGATTGCTTTTTCATTCATTGGCGGAGATTCCTATGACCGGTCGAACTAGTAGCGAAGCTCGCCGGATTCCAGATAATGCTCGTAATCTGCATAGACCAGATCCGCGGCAGCCCGTTCCTCTGCGTTGAGAGACCGGAAAGGTCGCGCACAGGTGTCCTGGCAAATGCCGCGTCGAGAAAGCAAATATTTCAACTCCGCAGTCGATTCGCCGTTATGCCTGTACGCCCCCTTGGGTATGCGCTTCAGAAATGCCATCACGGCACGATTTTTCTCCCTTGCTGCGCTCAATTTGTCCGCCTGTATCGCCTCATAAAGCTCGACCAGGAGTTCGGGAAAACAGGCGGCTGTGCTGGTCGAACTGCAGGCAGTCCCCAGGCACATGAAGGAAAAGAACTGACTGTCGGCCGCGCCGACCATCTGGAAATCCTCTCGGTCGAGCGCGAGGAAAGTCTGGTTAAGACGCAGATCAAAGCCGGCGACCTTGCACCCCGCAATGTTGGGATGGTCGCGCAGTCGCTGTACTGTCTCGATTGGAATCCCGCTGGTCCTCGTCGTGTTCTGATAAAGCCAGATCGGTAGAGGCGAGCGGTCCGCAATCGCGATATAGAGCTCTTCGACGGCTTCGCCGCTGACTTTGCCGTCATACGGAATGACATGAATACCGTCGATCTTGGTATCGGCAACCTTGTCGATATAGTTCAGCGCCGCCTTGACCGAGAACGTCCCGCCGCCAACGAGCAATGGTGTCCGCCCGTCATTGACCTCCGCCATGTGGCGCGCAGTGGCCACGCGCACATCTTCGGTGAGGTTCATCCCCTCCCCAGCCGAACCCAGAGCAAACATCGAAACATTATTGCCGGCGAGAAGATCTGTAATCCGCTCTACCCCTTCGACGTCGGATTCCTCGTCTTCGGTCAACGGAGTAGGCACCACCGCCATCACACCCTTAATCAATCCCATTTGTCTTTCGCCCTTTGTTAAGCGGATTCCCTGGAAAGACGCTCCCCAGAGAACCACGCAGGTTCCATTTCGCCGGCTGCACTCAGAACCGGAAGTAGATAAACGAATCCGATCGATCGAACATGATGATGCAGATGAACAACAAGGCGCCGTAGCATACGCCCACCAATTTCAGCCGCGCTATCACATGCGCTTTATCCGCCCAGTCCTCCACATGGAACCGGAAACAAACAAAAGCAGCGATGGCCAAGACCAGCCAACCAAGCCAGTTCAATTCGGATCCTGGGCCGGCGAAATCAACCAGTCGCGTCAGGAAGAGGCCCGCATCGGCGAAGTCGAACAGGAACAGGATCCAGCCGAACGAAACCAGCAGAAATGTCAGCGCCCTTTGCATCAACAGCGGCAGGCTGCCCCATTGCTTTTCGAACCGGTGTGCCAGCAGAACAAGCGCCGCATGAAACGCACCCCAGGCGACAAAATTCCAGCCGGCGCCATGCCACAGCCCGCAAGCCAGGAAGATGATGACGATGTTTCTGGCGTATTTCTCGTTCCCCCCGAGGGGTAGATAGAGATAATCCCTGATCCAGTAGGACAGGCTCACATGCCAGCGTCGCCAAAAGTCCTTCGGCGAAGCCGCCTCATATGGCCGGCGGAAATTGGCCGGCAGCCGAATACCGAACCAAACACCTAGACCAATGGCAATCAGCGAATAGCCATAAAAATCGAAGTAGATCTGGAAGCTGTAGGAGAACAGAACAAAATACGCATCCAGCGCCGACAGTTCGGCAAGACGCGCAGTCATTGGGTCGATCAAATTACCCAGGCTGTCGGCTATCAGCACCTTATAGGTCAGCCCCGCCACAAAATAAGTTAGACCAAATAGGATCGCATTGGCGTCCGGAGAAAATTCGGATATCCGCCTGATCTGCGGCCCCATCTGGTTGAACCGGACAATCGGTCCGGCCACAAGCTGGGGAAAGAAAGAAATGTAGAAAACAAAATCGAGAAAGGGTGGCGCCTGAACCTCTCCGCGATAGCGGTCGATCGCGTAGGAAATGGTCTGAAACGTGAAGAACGAAATGCCTGCAGGCAGCAGAACATCCTGAAACAGGGAGAATGAACGCTCATCAACCGCCGGAATGATGCCGATGACATCTGAAAGCAGAAAACTGGAATATTTGAAATAGATCAGAAACGAGATGGGTAGGAGGATCGAAAAGGTCAGCGCGACCTTGCCAATTCTTTCATTCCTGTAAGTCAGAAAATAAATGACCAGTATATCCAGGACCAAGACCGATAAATGGACCAGCCCCGAGATACCGTAAAAAACAAACGATGCCAGGATCAGGATGGGAATCCGCAGGCGCCTTGATCCGTAAAAATAGAACAAGCACAAGACAACCGGCAGAAAAACAAAGACAAAGCTAAACTGGTTAAAAATCATAGTTGTTTCAATTAGCTATCGGCACAACGCCGCTATTGCCCGTCGGCAATCATCTCATCAAGCTCGGCGGAAAGAAATTCCCCAAGATATGATGCGGGAGGATGATCTCCATCGGCCCACGGATGCTCTATGGAATGGGGGAAGGATGGTGCCCTCACGCAGCGAAACTTCATCTGCTCGCACAATTGGAACATCCGCGCCCTAACATCCCTGGCGTTCTTGCTCAGATTGGCCTCGATCTTCCCAGCCAAAGCGGGAAATATCGGTGTTTCATAGATCAGTATTTTGGCTCCCGTTAGCGTGGCCACGTCGCGCAGCGCGCGGAAATCGGTCTCCATCAGCGGATAATCAGAATTCCGGAGACCGCGGACATAGCGGTAGGAATCAGGGTCAGCTGTGTCGAGATGGAACAGCGGCTCTCGGCTCCCATCCTCACCGTATCGCGATATTCTGGCCTGCCCAAAGCGGGTGCCAAGAAGACCGTTCAGCCGCTTGTACGCCGGCACGAGATGCAGCCGGACACGGGAAGCCAGATAACGGGCGTTCAATCCGGACGCCTCCCGATCCAATTCGTGATAGCCAATGTTGTAAAGGTGCAGAACGATAGATTTCAAAGACTGACGCTGACTCACCAGGATACGCGCCTCTTCAATCCGTTCCGTTACGAAAGCGGCGCTCCGCGGATATAGGGGCGCCTCGTTGTCGAAGGTGATCTCTGAGTGATTGAACTGCAGGACGGCATATTTGGGTGTTTTCCCTATTTCTTCCAGGGCGGCCATCATCCGCACGCTGTTCCTAAAGGACTGCGATCCAATTGAAAAATTGAACAGACTATCCGGCCTTTTCACGTCTTTCGTACCAACAGGATATGTCCGGCTATTGCCAAACAATCCAATGTCATAGGCAGGATGGGACGCAGCGTGGGCAAGCTTGATCGGCAGGATGTCCTCAACCGGCAATACATCCAGTGCGGCACGGTAGGGTTTGTTCTCGAGCGCCAGTGGCTCCCAAACAGGAGGCATCCAAAGCAGGAAGGAAGCCAGCAGAAGCAAGGCAGCCGTCCCTAACGCCCAGACCGTCACCGTATTCGGATGTCGTGATTCCGTTTCGGAACGGGTCAATTGCCAATCCCCCGGTCTGCGCAAGACAATAGTTGCATGTTCCAGGAATCCGCCGCCCTGCACCGGGAGACCCCAGGCAGTTCACACAAAACATCGCCGGCTCGCACCACCAGCGTTTTGCCGCCGATTCTCCAAAGAATCTTCTTCGCAAAGGCGCTGCTCCCGCCTCGTGCGGCAACAACTGCAAAACAGGTTCTGTCCGCAAACATCTTTCGTCAGCCCCGTTCCGTGCCCGTCAATTCGGCGACCTGCCCGTTCCCGGCAACTTCGACGTCAACAACACTCTTCACCGCGCCGTCTTCGATATGAATCACGACATCGGAGATATCCGCCAAGGCGGGCCTGTGCGTGATTGCCACCACCGTCACTTGCGGCGTCAGCGAACGTACAGTCAGAGCAATCTCCTGCTCTGTCCGGCTGTCGAGGGCGCTTGTGGATTCATCGAGGATCAGCAGCTGCGGCCGTCGCACCAAGGCCCGGGCAATGCATATCCGCTGACGCTGTCCACCCGAAAGAGTCACACCGCGCTCACCCACCTGGGAGTCCAGTCCACTGTCCAGCTTTGATATGAATTCCTCAGCCCCGGCGCGAAAAATAGCTTCGTAAATTTCGCTATCCGAGTAGATATCGTCTCCCATGGTTATGTTGTCGCGGATGGATCCATTGAACAGAAAAACATCCTGCGGGACATATCCGATGGCACGGCGCCAGGCGTGCAAACTAAATTCCTCAAGAGGCGTATCGTCGACCAGGATTCGGCCTTCCTGCGGCAGGATCAACCCAATGAGCAGATCCGCGAGCGTCGTCTTGCCCGCGCCGGAACTCCCCAGCAGGCATACAAATTCGCCAGCACAAATCCGCAGGTTCATATCCTTAATTACAGGGACGACGGGCGCATCCCCCTCGGAAGACCGGAAGTACAAATCCGCGCCCCCGCCGTCGTCGGTCGAATAGGCAAAGCTGACATTCTCAAATCGGATATCGCGGCTGAGGCTGATGCCAGAGATATCGCCATTGTCCCGCTCCTCGTTGACACGGGCGTAATCCAGCAAACCCCGAACATGCCGGTACGGAACCTCTGTTTGGACAACCCCCTGCCATTGTTTTTGGAAACGCCCAAAGGTCTCGAGCGTACGCATGAACACAAACGCAATGACGAGCAGGGCCTCTATCGACGTGGGGCTGAAAGCGGAGAAAATATAAATCACACCAACGAGTGCGACCGTCCGGATGATCTCCTGTGACGAAGTAAGGGCCTTCTTAAGCAGCAAGAGTCTGACTGAGATCTGCCGAAGCATCCGGATATCTTTGTGTAATATCGGCTGCAACTGCGCTGCCATGCCCATAGCTTTCAGCGGCTTCATACCCATCAGGCTATCGATCAGGCGCGCCGAAAAACCCGACGTCAGCATCGTCATTCGGCGGCTGTTACGCTGTGTGGCGCCGATGAAGCGCGACAGCAGAAGCAGCATAACCGCGCCGACTACGATGGCACCGAGAGTAACTTGCGAGGAAATAGCCAGCGCCGTAATCAAGTAAGCGCAGGCCTGCAATATTGTTGAGACGATGTCGGCAAACTGTGAATAGAGTTGGCCGAAACTTCGTGATTCATTGGTAATCGCGTTGGAAAGTCGACCTGTTGGCTGCCGCGTGAAAAATTCCCACCGCGCCTGGAGCAGCCTCGATATCAAGTCGCGCCGCATCTGCTCGACCGACTGGGATTGCGCCACGGCAACTTGAATATGCGCAAACAAGGTGAAGATCACCTTGAACAGGATCACTGCCAGGATGAAGCCCAGAAGTGTCTCGAGATTGAACGGGATTCCAACGCTTTCGAAGACCCGGATAAAACCCTGAATGACCGGATGAGGATCTGATTCGATGCCCGTACCGCCGAGGAACATCCCGATAGCCGGAAGCAGGGCGAGAACACCGATCCCATCCAAAATAGCGGATATCAATAGGAACACGACCGACAGCGACATCTGTACCGGCCGCGTCCGTGCAACACCGAACAACAAGACGATACGATCCACTGTCGAGATGTTCGGGGAGCCCTTGTCTGTCATGGCCGCCTTCTTTTCGAGGGCGGACGTGGCGCTGTATCGATGTGGCTCATGCGACCCTAACTCGGCTAAGAGGTATCGTAACTTTGACCTGACGCCCCATCAGCTGAAGTAGAATTTCGGCCCGGCGCGGCCCAGTCAGCCGATGAATGATCCCCGGCTGACAATCGAGCGGGCCATCGGAAAGCACAATCTCGTCACCGGCCTGAAGCATCGGATAGGGATGTGGCAGCACGATCAGGCCATCTTCATTCTCGCGACCGATGATGTCTTCGACAATGCCGGCCGGCACCGCGCTCGGCCTGGGTCCGAACTGGACAAGACCGACGACGCCGAACGTGCCGTTGACCGAACGCCACAAGTCGGCGTCGAGATCCAGTTCAACAAACAGATAGCGCGGGAACAGCGGCACCCGGCGCACCTTCGAAGGGATCGCAGAAATCTGTGGGCAGAAGGCACGAAAGCCCTGTTGCGCGAGGTTGACCTCGGCAATGTGCTCGCCGTTTGGTTTGGTGCGCACCACATACCAGCGCTTCATGTCGCGTCTCCGACATCCGGTGGTGCCGCCCGGGAAATCTTCAACATGTCGACCGCCAGCACTTGATCTGCCGACAGACGTTCAGCCCACTCCTCATAGGTGCGTTGAGGCGCGCGCATGTCCGTGATTATCACCGCCTCGACCGGATCCAGTTCACCAATATCCGCAACAACGCGCAGACCGGCGAGGCGGCTGCCGGCAGCGCTCGGGTCGACGACACCCACAATTTCGACGGGACTGTCGAGCGCGGTCAGCGCCGTGATCTCGGCAAGCTCGCCGGCTCCGATAAGCGCCAGCCGCGTAAGCCTGCGATTCGCCGCCATCACACAGATCGTCGAAGACTGCTCGCGCGCATGACGAAAAAACTCGAGCGAGGTGGAGAGATACTCACCCGTCAGACGTGCCTTTTCCGAGAAGCCGTTCGGCGTGATGTAATAGGCATAACGGTTCGCGGGAACCTGCTGCACCTTGATCCAACCCTTTTTCACACACCGCTTGAGGTAGGCGTTGGCCAGGCCCAGAGCAATTCCAAGCTCTTTTGCGAGCGAACGTTGCGACAACGCACTATTCTCTTCGATCGCTGACAGCATCCCGAGCGTGATTGCCACCTCGTTCGAAGATGTTTCTTCTGCGGTGTTCAAAACCGGTTTGTGTATGGTATCGTTCACGAAATGAACATACGGTGTTCGAGTCGTGAACGTCAAGCGCGCGAACCCGTCTCCTCACAAATCCTGGCCTGCGAGAACATCTGTGCTTGAGGAATTCCGAAACGACGCGCTAACAGGGTGTCTCCAGCAGACACGCATGAGACGTACATGACCAGTGTGAAGATAATTGGGGCCGGATCGATCGGTAATCATCTCGCCAACGCCGCCCGGAGCAAAGGCTGGGATGTCACCCTGTGCGACATCGACCCGGCTGCGCTCGAACGCACGCAAACCTCGATTTATCCGTCACGCTACGGAGAATGGGACACAGCGATCCGTTTGAGCACGGTCGCAGATGCACCGCGCGGCGAGTTCGACTGGATCTTCATTGGCACACCGCCGGACGTTCACATGATGCTGGCGCTCGACGCGCTGGAAGAGCGCCCAAAGGGAATCCTGATCGAAAAGCCACTGGCGACCCCCGATCTCGCCCATTGCCAAAGCGTCTTCGAACGATGTGGTGAATTGGGCGTCCGCGCGTTCGTGGGCTACGACCATGTCGTGTCCCAAAGCGCCGAGCGGTTTTGCGCCCTTGCCCGTACCGTTGACGACGTGAAGACGCTGGACGTCTCGTTTCGCGAACATTGGCAGGGCATATTCAACGCTCACCCATGGCTGTCCGGCCCGGCTGATACCTATCTGGGTTACTGGGCCCGCGGTGGTGGCGCCTGCGGCGAACATTCGCACGCCCTCAACCTTTGGCAAAATTTCAGCCATGTCATCGGCGCCGGCCGGGTTAGTAAGGTCTCCGCCATGATGGACTATGTAGAAAATGGCGACGCGAAGTATGACCAGCTCGCCCTGTTGAATCTGGAAACGGAGTCCGGGCTTGTCGGCCGTGTTGTCCAGGATGTGGTGACCCAACCGGCCCTCAAATGGGCACGCCTGCAGGGCGGCGACACCGCGATCGAATGGCAATGCAACGCCGCGCCCTATCTCGACGTCGTCCGCGTCGAGGGGGCGGTGCCCTCTGAGGACGTATTCGACAAAACCCGACCGCTTGACTTCATCCAAGAGCTCGATCATCTCGAAGCGGCGGTCGCGAGCGGCGAGCCCTCGCCAATAGATTTGGCGCGCGGTCTCGATTCTATGCTGGTGATCGCAGCCGCCCACATGTCAGCGCAGCGTAGCTGCAATGTCGCAATCAATTATAACGCCGGCTATTGCAGCGACGCGCTGCACCCGGTCCAGTGACGGTGATCGGAGACCTCAAATGACAGAAGATGGTTCACGCTACAATTTCGACGGCCTGGTGGTGTTCGATCTCGCCAACAATCACCAAGGCGACATCGATCACGGCTGCCGGATTATCCGCGCAATGGGCGAGCAGGCAGCCAAACACGGCGTCAAGGCGGCGATGAAGTTCCAGTTCCGGCAACTGGATACCTTCATCCATAAGGCGCATCTCGATGGCAGCTCGAACAAACATGTCTCGCGGTTTCTATCGACACGGCTCGACCTTGACGGCGTTCAAAAGCTGTTCGACGAGGTGAAAGCGGCCGGACTGCTGAGCATGTGCACGCCGTTCGACGAGGAATCGGTCGACGTTATCCAGGACATGGGCTTCGACATCCTGAAAATCGCCAGCTGTTCGGCAGCGGACTGGCCGTTGCTCGAAAAGGCCACCGGAACGGGGTTGCCCATCGTTTGCTCCACCGGCGGCCTTGATCTGTCGCAGGTCGATGACCTCAACAGTTTCTTTAACCACCGTGGCGTCGATTTCGCGCTGATGCACTGCGTGTCGGTCTATCCGACGCCGGCGAACATGCTTGAGTTGAACCAGATCGACCTGTTTCGCAACCGCTACCCCGAACCGCCGATCGGCTGGTCGACCCACGAGGATCCGGACTCCCTGGGACCGGTCCAGGTTGCGGTGGCAAAGGGCGCTCAGCTGTTCGAGCGCCATGTCGGCATATCGACCGATACCATCCAGCTCAATGGTTACTCCTCGACTCCCGAACAAGTCGACGCATGGCTGGGCGCGCTGGTCGAGGCCCGCGCCATGTGCGGTGGCGTGGCACGACCGGAGGTCAGCGAGGAAGAGCGCGAAGCGCTGCTCACGCTGGAGCGGGGGGTCTACCTGCGCGAACCCGTGACGGCCGGTGAAGAAGTAACCGCGGACAATATCTATTTCGCGATGCCGATCGAGCCAGGCCAGTTGGCGAGCGGGCGCTTCAGGCCCGGCATCGTGGCAGAACGTGACTTCGCAACCGATGCCGCACTGGCCCTGGATGGAATTGCACTGCCGGCGCCACCGGCGGACCATATCCTGAAAAAGGCCGTCCACGAGGTGAAGGCCATGCTGCACCAGGCCGAGGTGCATCTGAACACGGACTTCAAAATCGAGTTCTCGCACCATTATGGCATCGAGAAATTTCGCGAGGTCGGCGCCATCCTGATCGACATCGTCAACCGGGAATACTGCAAGAAGATCATCGTGCAACTCCCGGGACAGGTCCACCCGCAGCATTTCCACAAACGCAAGGAAGAGACGTTCCAGGTTCTCAACGGAACCCTCAACGTCACGGTCGATGGTCGCAAACGGGTGCTAGAACCCGGCGACACCTGCCTTGTGCAACCGGGCATGTGGCATAATTTCTGGACCGAGACCGGCTGTATCTTCGAGGAAATCTCGACCCGCCATTACAACGACGATTCCTATTATAAGGACAAGAGCATCAACGCGATGGAACGCGCCGAGCGAAAGACCATTGTAAACCACTGGGGGCGTTACGAACTGCTGGACCAAATCGATCCGGCGTAGTCGCACCACCCGCACGTTAGCCCAGGGACATCGCGTGTGAAGGCTTTGAAGCGCAAGACGGTCTTCCTGTTCGACTTCGACGGCACCCTCATGCAGTCGAACGCGATCAAGCGCGAAGCGTTCTTCACCGCCATTTCCGACCACCCCGAAGCAATCGACACGTTGCGCCATATTCTCGATGGACCGAATCCCGGTGACCGATACGCGGTATTCCGCGAACTCGAGCGACGCCTTCCCGATATTGACGCCACAGAACGCACGCGTGCTTACGGCGACATCTCCGAGCGCGCGATTCTGGAGGCCGAGGAAGTGACGGGTGCCAGTGCCCTTTTGGAAACACTGCATGATCGCGGGGCGGCGGCGGTGATAAATTCCGCAACACCGGAAGCGCCGCTACGCGAAGTCGTCGCCCAACTTCGGTTTGCCCGGTGGGTCAATAGCGTTCATGGCGGCCCCGCGGCAAAGGCGGAGAATGCCCGTCAGGCATTGTCCAAGCTCGGCCAGGATCCCCACGATGCGGTGGTCATCGGAGACGGAGAAAACGACCACGCTTGCGCGCGTGAGCTTAACTGCGCGTTCATTGCGATCGACAGCGACGGCAATGATTTCGACACGCCACCGGCGGTTCGAGCGCCGGATCTGGCCACCGTGCTGCGCTGGTTGCAGTCCTGACATGTGCGGCGTCACCGGAATATTTGCACCCGCACAATCGGTTTCGTCCGACGACCTGACACGCTGGACTGACTGCGCAGCAAATACACTGCGCCATCGCGGGCCTGACGACGGTGCCGCATGGGTGGACCCGGAGGCCGGCGTGGCGCTCGGGCACCGCCGGCTGTCGATAATCGATCTTTCGGCGACCGGACGGCAGCCAATGACATCAGCCACCACGCGATACGTGGTGGCCTTCAACGGTGAGATCTACAACTACCCGGCAATGCGCGCGGAGTTGGCGGCCGGCGGCGCCAGTTTCAGGGGTCATTCCGACACCGAGGTTCTGCTCGCCGCGGTCGAACGATGGGGGTTCGAAGGCGCGTTGAAGCGGGCGAACGGTATGTTCGCGGTGGCGATGTGGGACCGCGAGAACCGCTGCCTGTATCTGGCGCGCGACCGGTTCGGCCAAAAGCCCCTGTACGTCGCCTGGGCCAAACAGGCCTTGGTGTTCGGCTCGGAGTTAAGCGCCCTGCGGACGTATCCGGGTTTCGATACAACCATCAATCAGGATGCGTTGACCCTGCTGCTGCGGCACAGCGCGATCCTCGCGCCCCACACGGTCTACCGTGATTGCTGGAAGCTGATGCCCGGCACTTTCTTGCGGATCGACACTGACGCCATCACACGGCGGACATTGCCCGATCCGGTTTCCTACTGGTCCGCAGCCGACGCCGCGCAGACAGCTTTGGCGGACCCATGGCAGGGCTCGACCGACGAGGCCGTCGACGCACTCGAGGCCTGTCTGTCCGACGCGGTCGGCGCCTGCATGGTCTCGGACGTTCCGATCGGGGCGTTTCTTTCCGGCGGCATAGATTCCTCAACTGTCGTCGCCCTGATGCAGGCGCAAAGCACACAGCCGGTGCGCACTTTTTCGATCGGGTTTACCGAGGCCGCATACAACGAGGCCGGAGACGCCGCGGCAGTAGCCGAGCATCTCGGCACCAACCACACCGAGCTCTACATCACCCCCGACGATGCCAAGGCAGTGATCCCCGACCTGCCGCGAATTTACGATGAGCCCTTTGCAGATTCGTCTCAGATTCCGACCTTCCTGGTCTCGCAACTCGCCCGCGCGAACGTCACCGTCAGCCTGTCCGGGGACGGTGGCGACGAAATGTTCGGGGGCTACAACCGCTACACATGGTCACGACATCTCGACCGGGCGATCCGGGCGGTCCCCGGAGGATTGCGCCGCTGGGCCGCGCGTCGTGCCCTGGCGGCCACGCCGGAACGTTGGGACCGACGTTATGACCGCGCGGTGTCAATGCTGCCCTTCGATCCTCGCCAGGACCGGTTCGGCGAGAAACTCCACAAGCTGGCCGGCATCATCGACGCCCCGACACGCGAAGAGATGTATCTGCGGCTCGTCTCCCAGTGGCAGGACCCGCGCAGCGCACTCATCAACGGCGAGGAGCCCCCAACACGACTGAACTGCCGGAATGAATGGCCGGATATGCCCGGATTCGCAGAACAGATCATGCTCCTCGATTCACTCGTCTACCTGCCCGACGACATTTTGGTGAAGCTTGATCGTGCGAGTATGGCGGTCAGCCTGGAAAGCCGCGTTCCCCTGCTCGACCATCGCGTGTTCGAGTTTGCCTGGGGCCTGCCGGAGAATTTGAAAATACACAAGGGACAGGGGAAGTGGATTCTTCGCAAAGTGCTTGAGCGCCACGTTCCCCGGGCGATGTTCGACCGCCCGAAGATGGGCTTCGGCGTGCCGATTGGCACATGGCTGCGCGACGGCGACCTGCGCGACTGGGCCGAAGATCTCCTGTCTTCAGAATCGCTCGCGCGAAGCGGGCACTTCCGTATCGAAACTGTACGCAACGTCTGGCAGGAACATCTCGCCGGCACCCGCAACCACCAGCACAGCTTGTGGCCGGTCCTGATGTTCGAGGCCTGGCACCGGCATCAAATGGCGGCCGGGACGAACCCGGGTCACGACGCCGCCGTGCCCGCCGGGAGTGCACAGTCATGAAAATATGCCAGCTCTGCACGGTCGATTTCACCCTCTATCATTTCCTGCTGCCGCTCATGCATCGGTTGCGCGACGAAGGCCATGATGTGGCCGGCGTCTGCGCCGCCGGCCCACTCGCCCAAGCCGTGGCCGACAACGGCTTCACCGTCCACGACATCCCGCTGCACCGGTCCGCCAACCCACTGCGGAACCGCCGGGCCTATACGGCGCTGTGCGATCTGTTCCGGGCGGAGGCCTACGACATGGTGCATGTCCACACGCCCGTCGCCGGGTTCGTCGGCCGTGCCGCAGCGGCCCGAACCGGGGTGCCGCGCGTGGTCTACACCGCCCACGGTTTCTTCTTCCACGAACACATGCCGCCCGTGCGCAGGGCCTCCCATATCAGCCTGGAATGGCTCGCCGGCCGGGTCACGCACACCTTGTTTACGCAAAGCGAAGAAGACGCGGCCACAGCACGGCGCCTCGGCCTGTGCCGCACGGGTGACATCATGGCGATCGGCAACGGAAGCGATCCCGGTGTCTTCCGGCCGGCCGCCGGCGGCGACGCCGGCAACGACGGCCAAGTACGCGCCAAGCTCCGTACGGCGCTGGGCACACCCGAGGCGCGCGTTGTCATCGTCATGATCGGACGGCTGGTCGCCGAAAAAGGATATGTCGAGCTTTGCGAGGCGATGCGTAGCGTCAACGCTGAACTCTGGGTGGTCGGCGAGCGCCTGGAAAGCGATCATGCCGACGGGGTCGAATCGCTGATCGATGCCGTGGCGATGGATCCCGATTGGGCGGACCGGATTCGCTTTCTAGGCTATCGCGATGACGTCCCCGACCTTCTCCGCGCCGCAGATATATTCACCCTGCCGTCACATCGCGAAGGCATGCCGCGCTCCGTGATCGAGGCCATGTTGACCGGGCTGCCGGTCGTGGCCACCAACATTCGCGGCGTGCGCGAGGAGCTCGTCCACGGAACGACGGGCCTGTTGGTGCCGGTGCGCGATTCCGCCGCGCTCGCGACAGCGCTGAACCAGCTGGTCGCAGACAGCGATGAACGCGCCCGGATGGGGGCCGAGGGGCTGGCCCGCGCACGCGCGCTATATGATGAGAGTCATGTGCTGGACCGGCAGATTGATCATCTCGCTCTACGGCGAACCGGCGGCTGAACCCAGGCTGCGGCGCAAACTCTCCACCCGAATTCGCGACGGGCCTTGCCCGCGCGGTTGGATTCCGGCAAAAGCCGGGATATGCACGCCCTCGCCTCACGGATCGGACCCGATTACGTTCTTCCAGCCTGCGCGCTGCTCGTGTTGCCCGTGGCGATCATCGCCCCGCTCATGACAACCTGGCTGGCCATCCTCGCCGCGCTCGCCTGTCTGCCGCATTTGCGCGTCGGCGAGTTCGCAAGTCGCCCGACATACCTGTTGTTCGCCGGCGCCGCGGGCTTCTTGATCGTTTGGGGGGCTGCAAGCGCGTTTTGGTCCGTCACGCCCGACCATAGTCTTCGAAAGGCCGGCGAACTCGCCGGGTTCACTATCGGCGGTATGGCTTTGCTTCTGGGCGCCCGGCGGGTTAGCGCTGCAGGACGTGATCGCATCGCGATGGCTGTCCTGATCGGACTGTTGATTACCCTGATCACAATCGCCTTCGAGAAAATTTCCCAAGGCGCTTTGGGAAATTTCATCGCCGGCCCGAGTGAGGGTCGTCTCTCGACGCTGTCGCATCTGAACCGCGCAGCCAGTCTGTTGGCCATCTTTAGCTGGATCACCGTGGCATTGCTGTGGCGCCGCTTGCCGATCGCCGCCATCGCCGCCCTGATCGCGGTCACCTTCGGTGTGCTGATGCTGCTTGACCCGTCGACCCCGGTTCTCGCCTTTGCGATTGCCGGCATGATGTTCGTGTCGGCGCGGCTTTGGCCAGGCGCGAGCGGGATTGCACTCGCGGCCATCGTATTCGTCCTGTTTCTCGGTGCGCCTTTCGCCGAAAGCATAAGCAACGCCGTCAGCACGCTGCTGGACAGCGTTGGAATCACCGAATCGACGATTCGACACCGCCTTGATATCTGGGCGTTCGTCAGCGAGCGGATCGCGGACCGTCCTCTGACCGGTTGGGGTCTCGATTCGTCACGCGCAATTCCCGGCGGAGACGCCGTAATTGCCAATGATGCAGGCGAAATACCCAATCTTCTCGCCACGAAACTGCCGTTGCACCCCCACAATGCGACTCTTCAATTCTGGGTCGAACTGGGATTACCCGGCGCCCTGATTGCCTCCTTGATCGTTTCATTGGCAATCCTCGCCGCCGCGCGTGCCGCGAATGATGTTGCCGTGCGGGGCGCCCTGCTTGCGGCAATCGCGGCAGCCCTGGTGGTTGGTCAAATGAGTTATGGAATCTGGCAGGGCTGGTGGCTTTCCACGTTGTGCCTTTTGGCGGCATTCGTGGTCGCCGCCGGGAGCCCCGAACGAAAATCCGGTGGCTGACGGAGCGCCCATGCTGGAAGTCCGCACGGCCGTCATAATATTTGTTGCGATTGTCGTTGCCGCCGCCGTCCTCGTCGGATTAAGCCGCCGGCTCCTTCTCCGGCACCAAATTCTCGATCGGCCCAACGCGCGCAGCTCACATGAAACACCGACCCCGCGGGGCGGTGGACTTGGCGTTCTCGCCATCTTGCTGCCCGCATGGGTCGTTGTGTCATTCACAATCCCGTCGACCATCGTCGGGGATTCGGAAGCGCGCTGGGTGATTCCACTCGCCGCTCTATTGCTCGCTGCTGTTTCCTGGATTGACGATGTGCGCGGCCTCGCGCCCGGTCCGCGGTTCGCTGTCCAGTTGTCGGCCGGCTTCGTCGGCGCCCTCCTGATTCCGGGTCAGGTGTTCCAGGGATTGCTGCCCGGTCCCGTCGATACGGTCGTCGCTGCAATCGGCTGGGTCTGGTTCGTGAACCTGTTCAACTTCATGGACGGCATCGACGGCATTAGCGGTGTCGAAACCATAACAATTGGGCTTGGCATAACCCTCATTGGCATGCTGGCCGGCGGGAGCCTCGACGCCATCCATGTCCAGTCGCTGATCGTTGCCGCGGCGGCCGCCGGGTTTCTCGTCTGGAACTGGGCGCCCGCCAGAATTTTCCTCGGCGATAGCGGCAGCGTACCGCTCGGTTACCTGCTCGGCTGGCTACTTCTTTCTCTGGCGGCCAGCGGGGAGTGGCAGGCGGCGGCCATTCTGCCGCTTTACTATCTCGCGGATGCGACGATCACACTTTTCCGACGGATCGCACGGCGCGAGAAATTCTGGCATGCCCATCGCGATCATTACTATCAGGCGGCGATCAAGCACGGCATGTCCCATGCCCGCGTGAGCACCGCCATCGCAGTCGTGAACCTGTTGCTCGTCGGGCTGGCGCTGGTGAGTGTTTCGGCCGGGCCGGGCACGCCCTGGCCCTGGGTCGCGTTGCTCGCCGCGGGAATTCTGGTGGCATTGCTCCTGGCGTGGCTCGCGAGACCGCGCACCACTGCGAAAAATTGATGGAATTACCCCCCGCCAGGCTCATGAAGGGGGTCTTGGCCCCGGTCTCGGGAATGGTATAAGCGGGCTATCCAACGGGGCCCGTTCATGCGCGGAAAAATTCGACTGAGTCGGGCGAATATCGCCTATGCGCACGACATCTTTATGGCGGCGGTCTCGCTGCCATTGTCGCTCAGACTGCGTATGGGCCCGTCTATCGAAACGGTCCCGACGGATTTCATCCTCCAGAGCACGGCCCTGTTTGCCATCATCGCGGCCGCCGTTTTCCTCCCGATGGGGCTGTACAAGGGAATCTGGCGCTACGCGTCGATGAACGACCTTATCCAGATCACCAAGGCGGTCACCCTCGCGGTCCTGGTTTTCTCCCTGATTTCGTTCGTCGTCACGCGCTCGGAATTCCTGCCGCGCTCCCTGCCGGTGATCAACTGGTTCGTGCTGATGGCGCTTCTCGGTGGGCCACGGTTCATCTACCGGCTGGTCAAGGATCGCCACTTCGAGCTGGCCGTCGACAGCAGCGGAAAATCCGGCATCCCCGTGCTCTTGATGGGCGCCGGTGACGAGGCTGAAACCTTCATTCGGGCCATCCGGCGTCAGTCGGGCGCCGCCTACCGGATCGTCGGCGTCCTCGACGAGAAAGGCCGGCGCGTCGGCCGGCATATTCGCGACATCCCGGTCCTGGGCACACCCGTCGACCTCAACGCGATCATGCGGCGGCTGGCCCTGCGCGGCGAGCGCCCCCAACGCATGATTGTCACCAAGGCCGGGCTCGATCCCGCCTTGATGCGGGAACTGCTCGACCTCGCGGAGGCTCAGGGCATGACGATGGCCCGCCTGCCACGCCTTACTGCGTTCCATGCCGGGCTTGGCGATGAGATCGAGGTGAAACCGGTCGCAGTCGAGGATCTGCTCGGGCGCCCCCAGACCGTGCTCGATCGCCCGGCCATGCAGGAACTGATTTCCGGCCGCCGCGTCCTGATCACCGGTGCCGGCGGTACGATCGGTAGCGAGCTCGCACGCCAGATCGCAGCTCTCGGGCCCGCCGAGCTCGGCCTCGTGGACAGCGCCGAATTCAACCTCTACTCGATCGACCTCGAGATCGGCGAGGCGGCACCCGAGATCACCCGGCACGCCCATCTCGCCGATGTTCGCAATCCAACCGCGATGGCAGCGGTGTTCGCCGGGCTCAAGCCGGAACTGGTTTTCCACGCCGCGGCCCTGAAGCATGTCCCGATCGTGGAGAACCATGTCGCGGAGGCGGTGCAAACCAACATCGCGGGTTCGCGCAACGTCGCCGATCTGTGCCGCGAGCACGGCACGCAGATCATGGTCCTGATCTCGACCGACAAGGCCGTCAATCCGACGAGCGCGATGGGAGCGACCAAGCGTGTGGCGGAAAGCTATTGCCAGGCCCTCGACCGGGCCCACGACGATGGCGGCTGCCGTTTCCTGACGGTGCGGTTCGGCAATGTGCTGGGATCGACCGGCTCCGTGGTGCCATTGTTCGAGCGCCAGCTTGCCGCCGGCGGACCGCTCACCGTGACCCACCCGGATATCACCCGCTATTTCATGACCACCCGCGAGGCGGTCGAACTGGTGCTGCAGGCATCGACCCTGGGCACATCAGAGAACACCATGGCCGGTGGGATCATGGTCCTTGATATGGGCGACCCCGTGAAAATCCTCGACCTTGCGGAACAGATGATCCGCCTGGCCGGCAAGCGCCCTCACGAGGATATTGACATCAAATATGTCGGCCTGCGCCCCGGAGAGAAACTCTATGAAGAGCTGTTCCATGACGCCGAAAGCCTGGCGCCGACCGACAACGCCGCGATCCGGCTCGCGACGCCACGTGTGGCCGACCGGGAAGTTTTGGTTCGTGCGATCGACGAAATTTGCGCCGCCGCGCGCGAGAACAACAATGACAGCTGCCGCAGCCTGTTGGCGCATCTGGTGCCGGAATTCCAATCCAGCACAGCAGACACCAACGCCGCGACGGCACAATAGGTTCGCCCCTGGCCCGGACAGAACCCACCCACCAGCACTTGATGAAGGACAACCAAACCGGTGCCAAGCAATCATGACACGCCGATCACGCGCGCAATTATTTCCGTTTCAGACAAGTCACGGCTGACCGAACTCGGCCAGGCCCTCGCCGGACATGGTGTTGAAATTCTGTCCACGGGCGGTTCCGCAAAGGCGCTCGCCGAGGCGGGCATTCCCGTCACCGAGGTCGCGGATCACACGGGCTTCCCCGAGATCATGGACGGGCGGGTCAAAACCCTGCACCCCAAGATTCATGGCGGAATCCTCGCCCGGCGCGATCACCCCGAGGACCAGGCCGCGATGGCCGAGCATGGAATCGGGCCGATCGATCTGATCGTCATCAACCTCTACCCGTTCGAGGCCACGGTTGCCTCCGGAGCGGACTACGACGATTGCGTCGAGAATATCGACATCGGCGGTCCGGCGATGATCCGCGCGGCAGCAAAGAATCACGCCCATGTTGCCGTGGTCACCGACCCCGGGGACTACGACGATGTGATTGCAGCCCTCGGTGCAAACAACGGCGCTCTCCCCGCCGACCTCCGCCGCGGCCTCGCCGCCAAGGCCTATGCCCGCACCGCGGCCTACGACGGTGCGATCACCGCCTGGCTGTCGGGTGAGTTGGGAGACTCCTTTCCAGAGACCCATGTCACCGCAGGCCGTCGCGCCAGTGTCTTGCGCTATGGCGAAAACCCCCATCAGGAAGCCGCGCTGTACATCGGCGGCGCGGCCCGGCCAGGGGTCGCCCAGGCCGAACAGGTTCAGGGCAAGGAGCTCAGCTACAACAATCTTGGCGACGCGGACGCGGCGTTCGAGCTGGTCGCAGAGTTCGACGAGCCCTCGATCGCCATCATCAAGCATGCCAACCCCTGCGGCGTCGCCACGGGTGCCGACCTGGTCGCGACCTATCGCGCGGCCCGCAAATGCGATCCGGTCAGCGCCTTCGGCGGGATCGTCGCCGCAAACCGTCCGCTTGACGGCGCACTGGCCGAGGCGATCACCGAAATTTTCACGGAAGTCGTCATCGCACCCGATGCTGATGCCGACGCCCGCGCGATGTTCGCCGGGAAGGAAAACCTGCGCCTGCTTCTCACCGGCGAGATGCCCGACCCACGCGTGGCCGGGCGCCTACTGAAGCCGCTCGCCGGCGGCTTCCTGGTCCAGGACCGGGATGCCGGGCATATCACCCGTGACGATCTGAAGATCGTGACCCAACGCCAGCCGAGCGATCAGGAGATCGCCGATATGCTGTTCGCGTTCACGGTCGGCAAGCATGTGAAATCGAACACCATCGTCTATGCCAAGGGCGGGGCCACCGTCGGCATCGGCGCGGGCCAGATGAGCCGGGTCGATGCGGCCCGGATTGCGGCCCACAAGTCAGGCGAGGCTGCCGAGGCGGCGGGCGAAAGCGAACGGCTGACGACCGGATCGGTCGCCGCGTCGGACGCGTTCTTCCCGTTCCCCGACGGGCTCCTGACCACAGTCGAGGCAGGTGCGACCGCCGTCATTCAGCCCGGCGGCTCGGTGCGTGACGACGAGGTGATCGCCGCGGCCGATGAGGCCGGAATCGCGATGGTGTTCACCGGCATGCGACACTTCCGCCACTAGGCGCCTGCGGGTTTTAATCAGCGGCTCCCGGGCGCAATGGAGCGCTCGGGCGGGACATCGCGCACGGTCAGCCAGAGCAGCACCCCGCCGACCACAAGGAACGGCAGCACGCTGGCCATGCCCCAGCGCTGACTGCCGGTCAGTGCCGTGATCAACGCCACCATCCACGGGCCAACAAATGCTGTTGCCTTGCCGGACAGCGCGTAGAGACCGAACATCTCTCCCGCCATTCCCGCCGGCGTGATGCGCGCCATGAGGGATCGGCTGGCGGCCTGTACGGGACCGAAGAAGATGCCGAGGACGGCGCCGAGGACCATGAAGACAAGCTTCGACTCGACCAGCAATAGCGGCACGCCCACGATCACCAGGCCACACAGCCCCAGAAGGATCGTGCGCTTGGCGCCGATCCGGTCGTCGACCCAACCGAACACGAACGCCCCGGCCCCTGCCGTCACATTCAGGATCAGGCCGAACATTATGACCTCGGCCACGGGCATCCCGAAGGTGCCCGCCGCGAACACGCCACCAAACGCGAACAGCGTGTTCAGCCCGTCCGTGAAGATCATGCGCGCCAGCAGATAACGCCAGAGCTGCGGATGCTGGCGCAGCCGCGCGAGCGTCGTGCGCAGCTCCGCAAGGCCGGAACGGACAGCGGCCCCCGCGGCCAACCCGTGCCCGCGCGGATCGCGGGTCCATACAAACAACGGGATGCAGAACAGCAGCAGCCAGAGGGCCACGATGGGCCCCGAAATCCGGATATGCTCCAGCGCCCTTTCGGAGGCATCGAGGCCAAAGAGCGGCGGGTCCGCCAGCACGAACCCGAACAGCACGAGCAACAATCCGCCAACGCCACCGAAATATCCAAGGCCCCACGCCCAGCCCGAAATGCGCCCGAGCCATTTTCGCGGCACCAGCGTGGGCAGCAAGGCATTGTAGAAGACCATCGATAGCTCAAAGGCCACGACGCCAACCCCGACAAGCACGAGGAGAAGGATCGCCTGGTCTGCCTCCGGCCGCACGAACCACAGCAGAGCCGAGGCAATCGCCATGATAATCGTGAACACGGCAAGCCAGGGTTTACGGCGGCGGCCCTGATCCGCAATGGCGCCGAGGATCGGGCTCAGCACCGCGATCGCCAGCGCCGCCGTCCCCGTCATGATCGCCCACCAGGTGGTCGCGGTTGCCGGGTCGTTCATCACCGCCTGGGTGAAGTAGGCCGGAATCACGAACGTCAGGACGATCGCCGGGAACGGTGAGTTGGCCCAGTCATAAAAGCACCATGCGCCGACGGATTTGCGGTCAATATATTTCCCGGGATCAGGGGCCATCGGGCTTGTCCTGACTGCGGTCCTGCAGTTGCCAGTTGGTCGCCAGAATTCCGCCGGCGATACAAGCCAGACCAATCCACACACCCAACGTGATGGTTTCATCCAGGATGATCGCCGCGGCGACCAGCGCGCCTACCGGGTTCATGGTCAGACCGATCGCGACTCGGGTCGGGCTCGTGTGGCGCAGCGCCCAGAGCCACAGGAAATATGTGAACGCGCTGCCGACAATGCCAATATAGAGAACCGCCAAAATCCCGTTTTCCGATGCCGCGACACTGGCGAAGGACGCCGCGCCGACCCTGCCCGTGAGAGTCCCGACGATGCCGAGGAACAGCGCACCCGGAAGCAGGTTGCAAACCACAAAAATCAGCGGTGGATAGCGGCGTATGACCTTCCGCGTCGCGACATTGTAGATCGAGAGTACGAGCGACGCGGCAAACATCAGCAGATCCCCGCGCCAGCCACCCGGGATCGCGCTCGCGTCCTGCCACAGCGCGAAGGCCACCCCCAGGGTCGCGACGCCGACCCCGACCGCCTTCAGACATGTCAGCCGCTCGGCCCGCAGACCCACGGCGAAGGCCAGGGTCATGAACGGCACCGTCGAGGCGAGAATACCGCCCCGCGCGGCCGTGGTATAGGCGAGCGAGGCCGAGACCAGCCATTGGCTGATCCCGAACATCAGGACCCCGAAACCGATCACGATCCAGAAATCACGGCCCCGCGGCCAACCGCGCGCAAAGACCAGTGCGAGCGGCAGCAGAACCGCCGCCCCGATACCCAGGCGCAGGATGGTGATCGTCAGCGGATCAATATCGTCCGCGACAAACCTGATCGCCCCGAGGGTGGTGCCAGCCGCAAAAGGTGCAACCACGGCGGCGATTGCCGCCAGCATGGCCAGCCGCTTGGTTGCAGGCGCTGTGCCCGTCACGCCGGAGCGGCCTTGCGCGGCCAGTTCGCAATGGCAATGCCGGCAATAACCAGCGCGAACCCAACCAGGATCGCGACCGTGATCTGCTCGCCGAGCAGCAACGCACCCCAGATCAGAGCCATCAGCGGGTTCACCGGCAGTGCGACGGCGACGAGCGTCGGCGTCGTATGACGCAACGCCCAGACCCAGAGCGTGTAGGAAATGGCGGCCGCGCCGATGCCAAGAAAGGCGACTGCCATCCAGCCTGTATGCGAGAGCTCTGGTGTGAACGCCGGCGCATCCGTGGCCAGCGCGACCACATAGAGAAACGCCGAGCCCGGTATGACCCCCGAAACCACGGCTACCAGGGGCGGGTGGCGCCGAAGCCAACGATTCGACCAGACGCCATACACCGCTGTGATCAACGCGCCAACCAGGATCAGCCCGTCGCCGATCCAGGCATCCGGTGGTGCCCCGGCGCCCTGCCCCAACGCAACGGCCACACCCAGCGTCGCGAGCACGATTCCGATGATCTTGTGCCGCGTCGGTCGCTCGATCCGGAACGCCGCCGCGATCAGCAGGGTCAGGAACGGTGACGTCATGTAAGCCAGGGCGCCACGCGATGACGTCGTATAGGTCAGGGCGTTGGCGAAGATGAACTGCAGGCCACCGAAGAAGATTGCCCCCATGAATCCCATGATCAGAAGTTCCCGCGGCGACGGCCAGCGCCGGACAATAACCAGGGCGATCGTCGTTAGGACGATCGCGGCGATCACGTTGCGCAGGAAGGCAACCGTCACCGGGTCGGTCTCGGTCACAAGGAACCGCATGGCGACAAACGCCGAGCCGCCCAGGGCCGTCGACAGGCACGCGGACAGCGCCGCGAGGATCGCCAGATTTCCGGCGGTGGGATTGAAAAATCGGCTCACATGAGGTCCGGTCAGGGCAGAACTACAGGGCGCGCCAGACCTTTATCCGACACGCGCTGCGACCATGGACCCGCAGCCGTTTACCCGGCAAGCAGATTTCGCAATTGCCCGCTGGCGACCGACAGCTTCGCCAGATCAACAGATTCACCGGCCCGCAGATCATCCAAAAGCTGGCAGGTGCGTTCCACAGCACCATTGCGCGAGCCGATCCAGGTTTCGACCACCCCGGCGGCCACCTTGGGCCCGAGCTTGCCGCCACCCGCGACGTCGAGAACCCGATTTGTCAACGCCGACTGATGGCGATAGCTGTCGTCCACGATGGTGTCGATCGCGATCTTCTCCCACTCGCTCTCGGGTGTGATTTCCTTGGATGCATGACGCACCCAATCGATACCAAGCCGGGCGCCGAGCTCGAAATAGACCCGGCCTGTATCCAGCACAGGCACGCCTGAATCACGTGCAATCCGCACGACGTCTCCGCCGGCCGCCAGGACATCGAGACTCGCAATATGTTGGGCCAAAGCCTTGGGCACACCTTCGTCGGTCAGCCGCCCGATGTGCCGATCAATGCCCTGCCGATCCTCCGCCGCGACAATGTCGGGCAGTTTCTTCACCAGCTCGCGAATGCCGGGCGCGTAGCGCTCGATGGTGGCCGCGATATCCAGCGGTCGCCGGGCATTGGACAGGAACCAGATCGTCAGGCGCTCGACCAACTCCTCCAACTCATGCGCCATCCTATTCTGGGTCTCGGTGGAAACCTGGAGGTCGAGCGCTTCAATGTCGCGCCACAACGGGCGCAGATCGAAAACGTCTCGCGCAATAACATAGGCCCGCGCGACATCATCGGCGGACGCACCCGACCGTTCTGTCAGATCATGGACAAAAGCGGCCCCCACGCGATTGACGAGAGAGTTGGTCACATAAGTGGCGACGATCTCGCGACGCAGGCGATGACGCGCAACCTGTTCCTCGAAGCGCTTGCGCAACGGTCCGGGAAAATAACGGGCCAGGTCTTTGATCAGATACGAATCATCCGGAACGTCGGTCGGCAGTAGATCACCGTAGAGCGCAATCTTGGCGTGTGAGAACAACACGGCATATTCCGGCCGGGTCAGGCCCATCCCGTTTGACTGGAGACCGGCCATCCGTTCGTCGTCGGGCAGATGTTCGATAGGGCGGTCAAGCAGGCCGCGCCGCTCCAGCGAACGCATCACCCGCCATTGCGATTCGAGCAGTTCGGGTGCCCGACGCTCCGCCTGTGAAATCGCCTGGGTCTGCAAATAATTATCGTTCAGGACAAGGTCCGAGACCTCGTCGGTCATCTCGACCAGAAGTGCGTCGCGCTGCTTCAGGTTCATATCGCCGCCCGACACAACATCGTCCAGCGCAATCTTGATGTTCACCTCATGATCCGAGCAATCGACGCCGGCCGAATTGTCGATGAAATCCGTGTTGAGACGACCACCTGCGCGGGCATACTCGATGCGGCCCAGCTGGGTGACACCCAGATTGGCGCCCTCGCCGATCACCTTGCACCGCAGAGTTTTCGCGTCGACGCGCACCGCGTCATTCGAGCGGTCATCGGCATCGGCCTGGCTCTCGCCGGTCGACTTGATGTAGGTGCCGATCCCGCCAAACCAGAGCAGGTCGATCTCGGCCACGAGAACCGTTCGGATCAACTCGTTCGGCGTCATCTGATCGCGGGTGACGCCGAGCATCTGCTTGATCTCCGCGCTGAGCTTGATCGACTTGGCCGAACGCTCGAAGATTCCGCCACCCTTCGAGATCAGCTTGGTCTCGTAGTCGGTCCAGCTCGATCGTGGCAACGCGAACAGGCGCTTGCGCTCGGCGAAGCTCTTCGCCGGATCCGGATCCGGATCGATGAAAATGTGCATGTGGTTGAACGCGGCAACCAGCTTGATGTGCTTCGACAGCAACATCCCGTTGCCAAACACATCGCCCGACATATCGCCGACGCCGACCGTTGTGAAATCTTGCGTCTGGCTGTCGTGTCCGAACTCCCGGAAATGGCGTTTCACCGATTCCCAGGCGCCCTTGGCGGTGATGCCCATCTTCTTGTGGTCATAGCCGGCCGAACCGCCCGACGCGAACGCGTCGCCCAGCCAGAATCCATAGTCCTGGCTGATACCGTTGGCGATATCCGAGAACGTTGCCGTGCCCTTGTCTGCCGCAACCACGAGATACGGGTCGTCCGCGTCATACCGCACCACGGTCTCGGGCGGCACAAGCTTTCCGCCAACCAGGTTGTCGGTCACATCCAGCAAGCCGCGGATCAGTGTGCTGTAGCAGGCGATGACCTCTTCCTGCGTGGCCTGCCGGTCCGCCTGAGGGTCACCCGTGGGTGCCGGCAGATTCTTGCACACGAAGCCACCCTTGGCGCCGACAGGTACGATCACCGAGTTTTTGACCATCTGGGCCTTCTGCAACCCAAGGATTTCCGTGCGGAAATCCTCGCGCCGGTCGGACCAGCGAATGCCCCCGCGCGCGACGTCGCCGCCCCGCAGGTGGCAGCCCTCCATGCGCGGGCTGTAGACGAAAATCTCCTTCTTCGGTCTCGGCTCGGGGAGGTCATCAACATTGGTGCTGTCGATCTTGAAGGAGGCATAGGGTTTGAAGCCCCCATCCTCGGCCGTGGTGAAAAAGTTCGTGCGCAGCGTTACGTCAACAGCGTTGGCAAACCGCCGGATGATCCGGTCTTCATCCAGATTGGAGACGGCATCGAGGCCATTGGCGAGGTCCTTGCGCAGTTTCTGGACTCGGCGCTCGCTCGCCGGCGTGCCGGCCTGCGCCGGGTCGAACCGCGCGATAAACAGCTCGACGACGATGCGCGCCAGCTGCGGATTGTTCGCCAGTGTCTCTTCCATATAGGACTGGGAATAGGCGACGCGGCTCTGTAGCAAGAACTTGCAGTAAGCGCGCAGTATCAGAATTTCACGCCATTCGAGACCGGCCCCCAGGATCAGATTGTTGAAGCCGTCATCCGCGACCGACTGGTCGCAGACCCGGGCAAAGCCTTCATGGAAGGAGTCGCGCACCGTCGCGAGATCGATCTCCGCGCCGGCGCGAGACTGCATCTGAAAATCATGGACCCAGACCGTCCCCGACCCGTCACCATACTGATACTCGACCGCGAACGGCTCCTCACCGATCACCTTCAGGCCCATATTTTCGAGCATCGGAATCACATCCGACAGGGGCAGCGCGCGCTCGGCATGATAGAGCTTCAGATGCACTGTCTGCGTGGCATCACCCTCCGGGCGATACAGGTTCAACTGCAGGTTATCCGAAATTCGCGCGGCGTCGATCGAGGCAATATCGCTCACTGCCGCGGCCGGGTCGTAACGGTCGCGATAGGCCGCAGTGAAGGCGTGCCCATAACGCTGGAACATGACCAGGCCGACCTCTTCACCACGCGTCTCGACCAGCTCATCTTGCAGCCGGTCCTCCCACGATCGGGTTGCCTCGCGCAGCGCCTCCTCAATCACCTCGATCCGGTAAGCCGGAATCCGACCGGGTCCGGTTTTGATAACGAACAAGATTCTGGCCAGGACGGAATCCGTTCCGAATTCGGGGAAGAACGCGACGCAACTTCCGTCGAACGCCTCTTCAAGAATTTCCGCAAGCTTTTCGCGAAGTTCCGTACCGAAACGGTCGCGCGGCACAAATGTGAGCGCCGTGATGTAACGCTGAAACGGATCCTCACGGACGAACAGCGCCGTCCGTTGGCGTTCCTGTAAATGCAGGATGCCCAGTGCGTTTTCGAGCAACAGCTCCTCGTCGATCTGCAGCAACTCGTCGCGTGGGTAGGTCTCCAGGATGTGCGCCAGCGCCTTGGCATCATGGCTCGACACCGGGAATCCGGCGCCGTCCATCGTCTCCGCGATTTTTCGGCGCAGCATCGGAATTCGTGACGGAGAGACGCTGTAGGCGGTCGAGGTGAACAGGCCAACGATCATGCGTTCGCCCGTCACCTTGCCGGACGCATCGAATTTCTTCACGCCAACCACGTCCATATGTACGCGCCGGTGGACGGTCGCGCGCTGGTTCGCCTTCGTAATCATCACAAGATGAGGCTGGCGGATGAAGGACCGAACCTCCTCGGGAAGGGGCGCGTCATCGGCCCAGTTTTCAAAGATCGCCCGATCGACATCGCGCAGAAGGCCGAGCCCGCCAGGTTGCGCCTTCAACTTTTGCTTCGCACCCGAGCCCACATGGTCATATTCGCGATAGCCCAGAAACGTGAAATGATCGTCGAGCATCCATTCTACAAACGCGCGGGTTTCCTCGATCTCTGCCTTGGCAATTTTTTTCGGCTGTGTGTCCAGATCTTCCAGGATGCCGGCGACCTTGCCCTGCATCGACTGCCAGTCCTGAACTGACGCGCCAACATCCTGCAGCACCTGCTCCAGCCGGCCCGTCAGATTGGCCAGCGTCTTGGGATCAGTCAGCTCGTTCACTTCGAAATGCATGAAGCTTTCGGCGCGCGCGCCATCAGCGGGGGTGCCCGCGCAATTCTTCATCGTGCCCGCCGCCGTGCGAGTCACCTGGAAGATCGGGTGAATTACCAGATGCACGGTCAGGCCCTGATAATTCAGCTCCGCCGTGACCGAATCGACAAGAAACGGCATGTCCTCCGTCGCGATCTCGACCACCGTGTGCGAACCGTTCCAGCCATGATCATCCTGGCGTGGATTGAAGACCCGGATCAGCGGTTCACCCGGCAAACGCTTCTGCGCAAAACGAAGAAAGGACTCCGCGGAAGCAAAGAGCGTTTCCGCGTCCATCTCGGCGATGTCGACCGGCGGCACATTGGCATAGTAGGCGCTCACGAAGTCCGCACAGGCGGCTCCGGCATCGCCACCAAGACGCTTCCTGGCGAGCTGCGTCGCCTTGCTGACCAGATTTTTCTTCCGCGTAACGGTGCGCGTCGCCATCGAATATTTCCCTTTAGTCCCATGCGTCTCGCCGTCCGAATCGATCGGGCAGCCAGCTGACGCATCTCGGTTGCGTCAAAGATACGAACCGAATGGTAAAACATGGTTAACACCGGCAAGCATTCGTTAACCATGTCTTTTCATACTGGTGGGCGATGACAACTGCGCCATCGCGCTGAACTTCCGGAACGTGAAACACGCCATGACCGCGCAAGATATCAACTCAACGAACATCAACACCGGCCCCGAGCGCCCTATTCCCCTGCTCGACCGATTGCCTCAGGCGATCCGCGCCAGCCTGACGCCCGAACAGCAGCAAGCGCTTTCGGCTTTCATCGAACCGGCGCCGGCAAACGCACATCCGGTCGACCTCCGCCTGACCGTACCGGTTCCCGGCCGCCCTGTGTTCTTGTCAGTCTTGGCCGGTCCCGAACGGCGATCTAAAAGTCGCCGCCACCTCGAACGCCGGCGTCATCCGCTGCATACCATCGGCAACATCATCTTCCTCGGCTCAAGCCTGGTAGGCCTTTACGTGCTGGGACTGATTGCCTTCCTGGCCGCGGGCTCCATCCTCCAGTTCTGACGCCGACGTTTCGTCCCACATGCTGAGCCCGGCCCCGCCATGGCGCTTGTACCGGGTCGGGAATTACGAGACCCTTTGACGAACATAAGTTCGTTTTGGGGGAAATCGCTTTGCGTCTCGTTACATTTTCCATTCCGGGGCAGGCAGCAATGCGCGTCGGCGCTTTCGTCGACAACGACACGAACATCGTCGATCTCGCTGCCGCCGCCAAAGAGATCTTCCCCGATGACGACCGCACCGCCCTCACATCGATGCTCGCGCTGATCGATGGCGGCGAGGCGGCGCTCACCCGAACCTACGAACTCTGCGATCGGACGGTCACCTGGGGTGTCGACAGCGCGATCCTGGCGCGCGACGCCGTCCGGCTCGAGGCGCCGTTGCCGAACCCGCGACGCCTGCGCGACTGTGCGTGCTTCCTGCAGCATCTGCGAAACGCCCGCGAAGTCCGGCACACCCGATTGGCCGCCCGTGAGGCAGACCCCGAAGCGGCGCTCGAGCGCTACCGCGCAGCCGGCGCCCTCGACGTGCCGCCCGAATGGGTCGCCGCGCCCGTGTATCTCAACAGCAACCATCTCAGCGTCATCGGTCCCGAGGACGAGGCGATCTGGCCCCATGGGGCACGACGCATGGACTACGAGCTCGAATGGGCGATGGTCACCGGCCGCAGCGGCGCCAACATCACCACCGCTAGCGCCGCCGACCACATCTTCGGCTACACGATCTTCAACGACATCAGCGCCCGGGATGTCCAGGCGATCGAGATCCGCAGCGGCGCCGGCATGGGCGGCCCCGGCAAGGATTTCGATGCCGGCAACATCTTCGGGCCCTGCATTGTCACCGCCGACGAAATCTCAGATCCCTACAATCTGGACATGTGCGCCCGTATCAACGGCGAAGAATGGAGCCGCGGTAACTCGTCGATGATGGACCATCGCTTCGAAGATGTGCTGTCCCATCTCAGCCGCAATCAGACCATCCATGCCGGCGAGGTCTTCGGGTCAGGCACCGTGCCAACCGGCTGCGGGCTCGAACATAATCGATACCTCGAAGACGGTGATGTGATCGAACTCGAAGTCGAAACCCTCGGCATCCTGACCACCCGGCTCGTCAAGCCGGCAGACTGGCGCGACCGCGAAAACCCCGACAAGAACTGAGGAAACCGACATGCCACGCAACATCCGCCGGGTCATCACCGGCCATGACGAGAACGGCAACTCGATCGTCACAATCGACGAGACCATGACCCCCGACATGGGCCATGTGCTGTCCCCGGAAGGGCAAGCCAATGTTCGGCTCTCGGACGTCTGGGTTTCCAGCAACATCCCGGCCGACAACACAGGCAACGCCGACACGGTCGGCGACAAGGTCACGCTGGAGCCGCCGGCCGGGGGTGCAGTGTTTCGCGCGTTCGAAGTGCCGCCGGATTCCCAGCGCAACTTCGACGGCATGAAAAAGTATTTCGAGCAGATGGGCGCCAGTGACCGGCTCGACGGGCAGAAGCATCCCGGGATGCACAAGACTCAGTCGGTCGACTACCTGATGGTTGTTTCGGGCGAGGTCTGGCTGATCCTCGACGAGGAAGAAGTCTGCCTCAAGGCCGGCGACACCTGCGTCCAGCGCGGCACCCTGCACGCCTGGTCGAACCGCACGGAAGAACCCTGCCTGCTGGCGGGGATCCTGCTCGACGCAGTATCTCTCGACTAGCCCCTCGACCAGAACGACCAATTCCCGGCCACAAATCGCGCAATTTGGAATTCTGGCCAGAGAGTCAAGGCGGAGAAAATTTTCCTTTTGGAAAAAATATTTGCTGTCCGGTACCCGATAGAGATACGTTTTCCGGACAATAAATCAAAAACCATCAGGGGTGGTCCCAATCATGAAACGTTTTACATCATTCGCATTCGCGGCAATGGCCGTGGCCGGATTCACATTCGTGGCGCCGGGCACTGCATCTGCCGCAGATTTCCCAAGCAAAGCCGTTCAGCTCCAGGTGCCGTTCGCACCAGGTGGCGGCGCTGACCGGACGTTCCGTCTGTTTGCGCCTTATCTGGCCGAAGAACTCGGTCAGCCCGTGAAAGTCACCAACGTCGCCGGCGGCGGCGGCTGGGTCTCTTGGGGCCAGGTCGTCAACGACTGGAACGCAAGGCGCGACGACCACAAGCTGGCCGTCGTCAACATTCCGCACATCTTCTCGTTCCTGAACCCGGCCATGAAGCGCAGCGAAAAGCTGGAATCCTTCAACTTCCTGGCCTGGCATTCCTATGACCCCGGCCTCTGGCTGGTGCGTTGGGATGACGAGCGGTTCAGTAACCTCGACGATGTCCTCGCCTATGCCCAAGAGCAGCCGATCATTGTTGCCCCGGGCAGCTTCGGCAGCGATGACCATATCGGCGTCGCGTTCGCACAGCAGGCGGTTCCGGGCTTCAAGGCGAAGTTCGTAACCAGCCGTGGCGACAACTCGAAGATCCAGCTGTTGCTGGGCAACCATGTCGACATGGTTGCGGCCAATGTCGGCTTCTTCGTCAACTCCATCATGGAGCGCAAGCTGCGGCCGATCGCCGTGTTGCATTCGTCACCCTGGGAGGTTCTGCCGAGCGTCCCGACGTTCGAGGAGATCACCGGCAAGGTGAACATCACCTATGCCGGTCGCACACTCGCAACGGCAAACGGTCTCGAAGAAGAGAAGCGTACGATCTATCTCGACGCGATCAAGCGGGCCATGGCCAATCCTGAGTACATCGCCAAGGAAGCCGCCAACAAGAACCACCTGATGTTCGCCGAGGGCGACGACATGTGGACTCTTCTGCGCGAAGGCCAGAAGGTCGCCGAGCAGGCCGCCTACTGGGAGCAGGAAGGCGTCCAGTAAGAATACGGGTACCGGAAACTCTGTTTCCAACACGCACGCCCCGTCGGTTTGATCCGGCGGGGCGTGTTGTCCCGTTCGTGACCTGCATAGAACGTTCCGGTCGCGAGACATCCTGGGGGGGAATTTCATGACACGATTGATGGCCGAACGGCTCGTCGCCATAGGTATGATTTTGGCTGCTGGGTTCATGTACACCCAGACGATTGACTGGCCGCAACGCGCCGGTGCATTCCCGCAGTTCGCGGAAGTCGGCATCATGGTGCTCGCATTCGGCATGCTCCTGCGATCCCTCACGAAGCGGGACAAAGAGCGCCTCAAGGGCATGGTGAAGTTGGACTTCTCCTACACCGCCTGGAAGCCCGTCTACATCATGCTGCTCGGCGTGATTTATTCGGCGGCCGTGTTCAAGGTCGGCTTCTACGTCACTTCCTTCTTCTTCTATTTCATTGCGGCATATATGACCGGCCTGAGAGATCACAAGCTGATCCTGATCACCGCCGCCATTCTGTTCCCGCTGCTGTATGCATTCTTCACCCTGACCCTCGGCGCATTTCTGCCCGAAGGCATCCTCTTTTAGCGCCGCGCGGAGATACGGATCATGGAAAGCATCGAATTTCTCCTGAACGTTCTGACGCTCGCCAATATGGGCGCAATGTTCGTCGGCATCGTCGTCGGCCTCATCATCGGCGCCATCCCGGGCCTCGGACCGCCCATGGCCATCGCCCTGATGATCCCGATTTCGTTCGAATGGCCGGCCGAGACCGCACTCATCCTGATGGTCTCGACCTATGCCGCGGGCATCTATGGCGGCTCGTTCACCGCGATCCTGCTGCGCGCACCCGGCACCTCAGCTTCGGCGGCATCGGCCATCGAAGGCTATGAGATGACCAAGCGCGGCCGCGCGACCGAGGCCATCCGCATGTCCACCTTCGCCTCGGTGATGGGCGGCCTGATCAGTGGCTTTGCGCTCCTCTATCTCGCGCCGCCGCTCGCCAAGATCTCACTCCTGTTCGGCCCGGCGGAATTCTTCGTGGTCGCCCTGCTGGGCCTAACGGCAATTGCGGCCGTGTCCTTCGGCGCCGTGCTCAAGGGCCTCATCGCGGGTTTGATCGGGTTGCTGATCAGCACGATCGGTGTGGATGCCGCATCGGCCTATCCGCGATTCAACTACGGCATGACCGGCCTCTTGTCGGGCGTTGGTATCCTGCCCGCCGTGATCGGCCTGTTCGCATTTGCCCAGGCGCTGACCCTGTGTGAGGGCAGCCCGAAAACCAACATCTCGGGCAAGGCCAAGCTCAGCTGGAACATCTGGCCCCGCTGGTCGGAGATCATGCATTGCCGCTGGTCTCTGGTGCGCGGCTGGGTGACCGGCTTGGTCATGGGCATCGTGCCCGCAGCCGGCGCCAGTGTGGCCCAGTGGATCGCCTATGCCTGGGAAATCCAGCGCGGCAAGCCCGGTGACAAGTTCGGTGAGGGCGAGGTCAAGGGTCTCGCCGCCACGGAAGGCTCCAACAATGGCGTGACGGGAACTTCCCTGATTCCGATGTTCGTGCTCGGCATCCCCGGCGGCATCTCGGCGGCCGTTATTCTCGGTGCCCTGATGATCCACGGGCTGCAACCCGGCGACCGTCTGTTCACGGATTCACCCGAAGTCATCTTCACGGTGATCTGGGGCTTCATCCTTGCCAACTTCTTCATGGGCGGGATCGCCGCCGTGATGGCGCGCTTGCTGGCCTATGTCACCCTGTTCCCACGCGGCCTGCTGGCGCCGATCATCATGATCTTCTGCGTCGTCGGCACCTTCGCCGCGAGCGGCAATCCGTGGGATGTCTGGATCATGGTTGCCATGGGGGTCATCGGCTACCTGGCGCAGAAGTATAACTTCTCACCCGCCGGTATCCTGCTGGGCATCATCCTCGGTCCGATTGCCGAACAAGGTCTGCGAAACGTCCTGATCGTCTCCAGCGACAGCCCGTTCAGCTTCATCTTCAGCCGATGGATCTCGGACGTCATCATCTTCATGATCGTGGTCGCGCTGTACTACTCGTTCAAGCCGAAGGCCTGGGATCAGGCCGTCGAGCAGGGTGAAGCGACACTCGCGGCTGGCGGAGAGAAGAAGGATGACTAGGTCCTGATGTCCGCTTCGCTGGTCCGAGAGCCGCGAACCCCTGCGTTTTTCGGGGGCTGTTGATGCGCGAATATGGCATCGGACAGTCCGTGCCGCGGGTGGAAGACCGGCGCCTTCTCACGGGCAAGGGCAACTACACCGACGACCGCAAGGTGCCGGGCGCGGCCTACATGGCCATCCTGCGCTCGCCCCACGCGGCGGCGACTATCCGCACCATCGACACATCTGCCGCCGCGGCCATGCCCGGTGTTATCGAAATACTGACGGCGGACGACCTCAAGGCCGACTCCATCGGCGGCTTGGCCTGCGGCGTGAAACGCAAGCAGCGCGACGGCTCACCCATGGTCGAGCCCCCCTATCCCCTCCTGGCCGACGGTGATGTGCATCTCGTCGGCATGGCCGTCGCGGCCGTGGTCGCAGAGACCTACGCCGAGGCGGTGGATGCCACGGAGGCGATCGAGGTCGACTACGACCCGCGCACCCCCCTCATCGAGACCGGTCTCGCCCGGTCCGAAGGCGCCCCCGAGGTCTGGGATTCGGTGCCCGGCAACGAGAGTTTCGTGTTCGCGCTGGGTGACAAGGACGCCACCGATGCGGCCTTCGCGGCGGCGGCCCACGTGGTCGAGCTCGACTATGAAATCAGCCGTGTCTCCACCAACACGATGGAGGTCCGCGCGGCGATCGGCTTCTTCGACCCGCTGGAGGAACGCTACACCCTGTATGCCGGGGTCCAGTCGCCCCATCGTCTGCGCTCGGACCTGGCCAGGAATGTGTTCGCGATCCCCGAAGGAAAACTGCGCGTGATCTCGCCCGACATGGGCGGCGGCTTCGGCATGCGCGGCAGCCCCTTTGTCGAACACGCGCTGGTCCTGTGGGCGGCACGGCGCACCGGGCGACCCGTGCGGTTCACGGCGACCCGCAGCGAGGCGCTGGCCAGCGATTACCACGCCCGCGACAACGTTTCCCGTGCCGCGCTGGCGCTCGATGCCGATGGCAAGTTCCTGGGCCTCAAGGTCTCCACCGACGCGGCGCTGGGCGGTTATCTCAGCAACTCCGGGCCCCATTCACCGACCAACAATCTCGGCGGCCTGTCGGGCGTCTACACGACACCCCATGTGCATGTCGAAGCGCGCGGCGTGTTCACCCACACCAGCCCCACCGCGACCTATCGCGGGGCCGGGCGCCCCGAGGCGTCCTATGGCCTGGAGCGCCTGATCGACGCCTCCGCCTATGATCTGGGCATCGATCCGGTGGAGCTGCGCCGACGAAACCTCATTCCCAACGACGCGCTGCCCTACGACACCGGCTTCATCTTCACCTATGACAGCGGCGATTTCACCGGATGCCTTGAGCGGGTTGTGAAGGCAGCCGACCGCGATGGCTTCGAGGCGCGGCGCGCCGAGGCCGCAGCCCGCGGCAAGCTCCGCGGCATGGGCATCGCCACCGTAATCGAGATCGCCGGCGGCCCCCTGCCGCTCCCCAACGAGGAAAGCGCAGCGGTGCGCTTCGACACCGATGGCGGCGTGTCAGTGCTCATGGGCACCCATTCTCACGGCCAGGGGCACGAAACAGCCTTCGCCCAGATTGCGTCCGAGGTCCTGGGCGTGCCGTTTGACTCGATCCGCGTTCAGTATGGCGACACAGACCTGGTGCATCACGGCAAGGGCACGTTCGGGTCGCGTTCGATCAGCGTCGGCGGTGCGGCGCTGCTGCGTGCGTCGGAAAAGATCATCGCGCGCGCGACCCTGATCGCCGCCCATCTTCTCGAAGCTGCGGCCGCCGACATCCAGTTCGACGACGGCGTCTTCACCGTGTCCGGCACCGACCGCACCATCACGTTGACCGATGTGGCCACGGCGTCCTACCAGCCGGCCAAGATGCCGCGCGAGATGGATATGGGACTTTCCGAAAGCGCGATCATCGTGCCCCCGGGGCCGACCTATCCCAACGGCGCGCATGCCTGCGAGGTCGAAATCGATCCCGACACCGGCGTGGTCGAGATCATCGCCTACACGGTCTTCGACGATGTCGGGGTCGCCCTGAACCCGATGATGGTCGAGGGCCAGGTGCATGGCGGGGTGGTCCAGGGTGCCGGCCAGGCGCTGCTCGAGCGCGTGGTCTATGACCCGGACAGCGGCCAGTTGCTCACCGGCTCCTTCATGGATTACGCCATGCCGCGCGCCGACGATTTCCCGAGCTTCGACGTGCACGAACACAACATCCCGTCGAAGAACAATCCCATGGGCCTCAAGGGCGCGGGCGAGGCCGGCACCGTGGGGGCGCTCCCGTCGGTCATGAATGCTGTGTGCGACGCGCTCCGCCCGCTCGGCATCCGCCATATCGACATGCCTGCCTCGCCGGAAAGAGTATGGCTGGCTATACAAAACGCGAAACAAAACGCCGTATAATAGGCACCAACAAACCAACAAGAATTCCAATCCAAGGAGAAAACACGATGGCTGGTCCTGAAATCAAGAATATGACGCTGCTGTCTCAGGACACGCTCGTCGGTCATGGCGGCATGGGCGAAGGCATGTCCATGCAGGTCGCACCCGACGGCCGCCGCATCATGTGGCTGGCCCATGAATCCGGGCCCAAGAATTTCACAGGTGTGGACGTCACCGACCCGCGCAAGCCCAAGGTCGTCGTGCAGACCGATCTGCCCATCGTCAACATGCGCTCGAACTCCCTCGAAGTGACCGGCGACATCATGGCCGTCGCCTACCAGACGCCCGGCGTGAACGAGCAGAAGGTCGGCGTCGAGCTGTTCGACCTGTCGACCCCGGAAGACCCCAAGTCGATCTCCTTCTTCGATTGCTCGGGACCTCATTCGCGCGGCGTCCATCAGCTCTGGTTCGCCGACGGCGAGTATGTCCATTTCGCCGGCGGCTCTGACGACTTCGTGCCGACCAACCCCAAGGACGACCAGTTCTACCGCTGCATCGACGTGCGTGACCCGTCGAAGCCGAGCGAAGTCGGCCGCTGGTGGTACCCTGGCACCCGCGAGGGCGACAACGTACCGCCGCCGCCGCGCCACCCGGACATCGATTCCGGTTTCCGTGCACATAACACCAACGTCTATCCGCAGCGTCCCGACCGCATGTATCTGGGCTATCTCGACGGCGGCACCTTCATCATGGATATCTCCGACAAGTCGGACCCCAAGGTGCTCGGCGAGTGGAACCCCCATCCGCCCTATCCGGGTTTCGCCCACACTGTGTTGCCCCTGTTCAGCAAGGACATCCTGATCGTCACCGATGAAAGCGTCCGCGACGACGCCATGGACTGGCCGAAGCTGGCTTGGGTCGTCGATGCGCGCAAGGAAGACAACATGGTGCCGATCGCCACCCTGCCGATGCCGCCGCTCGATGATTTCCGCAATCGCGGCGGTCGTTTCGGCGCGCATAACCTGCATGAGAACCGGCCAGGTCCGTCCTTCCAGTCGGACGATTTGATCTTCGGCACCTTCTTCAACGGCGGCATGCGCGTGTTCAACGTCGAGGATCCGCTCCAGCCGAAGGAAGTGGCGTATTTCATCCCGCCCAAGCCGGACAACTCACCGGTTGCGACGGCGCAGATCAACGACGTCTATGTCGATGAAAACCGCATCGTCTATTGCGTGGACCGCCATGCCGGTGGCCTCTACTGCCTGTCGCTCGATATCTAGTGGATCGACCGGGGCGTTTGAATCTGCCCGCTTGTGCCTGATGGCCTCGCGGGCGGCCATTCAAACGGCGCGATAAGTTGATCCACCCGGAGCCTAACCGAGCAAACCGGCCAGCGGCCGCCGCACAAACGGATGGTGCGGGGCCGCGACGCCGGTCAAATAGTCCAGCAGGCGCGGATCGATATCCGCGTCGAGCTGGGCGACCAGCGGCCCGTCGGCCAACCAGAACAGAATCCCGGCCTCGAACACATGCCCGTCATGTTTGAGTTTAGCGCGGATCAACGGCCGGTAGGCGCCATAGCACCAGGCGCGATGGCCGTTCGCCACCGCCCCCAAACCACCCGGAACAGGCAATTCGACACGCGCCGCGTCGGCCCGGGCGATCACCGCATCGAAATATCTCATCAGCCAGCGCCGTGCCGCGATGTCGAAGACATCGATCAGGCTTAAATGCAAATCGCGCAGAAACGCCAGGCAATCATCCGGGGAAGCCACGGATTCCGGGGCCGGCGGCTTGAACAGCGGATAGTTACCGTCCGCCAGTCGCAGCCCGCGCGCGGGCACAACATCAACGCTATGGCGCCCAGCGTGGGTGATGGTGATCGTTTCGTTCATCGCAGCCCGAACAAAGCGCTTTTCTCGCGCGCACACAAACCCGAATATGCACAGCAACGACGCCCGGCGTCATGATGGGGGACTAAAAATGCGAACGCTGACAATCAACGTGTTTCCGGGGGCCATCAATGTGCCCCTGTGGGCCGGACTCAAGCAGGGGTTTTTCGGCCGGCGCGAGCTCGACCTCGACATCATCTTCACGCCGAACTCGATCGAACAGCTGACCGGCATCGCCGCGGGCAAGTTCGACATCATGCTCACCTCGGTCGACAACATCATCGCCTACAAGGAGAAACAGGGCGAAGTGCCGGCCGAGGGCGACACCGACATGTTCGCCTTCATGGGATCCGACGACGCGTTCCTGCGCTTCGTCGTTCAGGAAGACATCAAGTCATTCGCCGACCTTCCCGGTAAGATCCTGACAGCCGACGCGCTCACCACCGGCTTCGCCTTCGTGCTGCGGCGCATGCTCGCCCTGAACGGCATCGATGAAAATGACATCGAGTGGCTGTCCACGGGCGGCGTCCTCCAGCGCTGGCAGGCGATGATGGAGCACCCTGAGCAGAAGGGAACATTGCAGGTCACGCCGTTCGAGATCATGGGTGCGTCCAAAGGCCACCATGTGCTGGCCCGCGCGGCGGATGTCCTGGACTCCTATCAGGGGATCGTCGGCGGCACCCGGGTCGCCTGGGCACAGGAGAACGCCGAAGATCTGTCGGGCTTCATCGCCGGCTGGCTCGAGGCCGTGAACTGGCTCTACGACCCGGCCAACCGGCAGGCCGCGCTCGATATCATCGCCGAGAACATGCCGCAGATGCCCGAGGCCGTGGCCGCCGGCGCGCTCGATATTTTCTTCGACCCCCAGACCGGCATGCGCCGCGACGGATCGTTCGACATGCCCGGCATCGCCACCGTGCTCGACCTGCGGCGCGAGTTCGGCCCCGCCCCCGACGATCTGCACGGACCGGAGCATTACATCGACACGTCGTATCTGGAGGCCTCAAAAGGCCGCTAGGCCCGACCGATGGCGTGCCGCTAGATCAGGAGCAGCAACGCACCGATCACGGCGATGTTGGAGAACACGAACGACAGGTGCAGGTGACGGCGCAGCGGGTCTTCCATGGTCCAGAAGCGGTGGAAGATGGCGCTCGCCAGCACCGTAAACACGATCAGAAGGATCGCGCCCAGGCCCGCGTTCCAGTCGATCGCGACCATCGTGCCGCCGACCGCCTGCAACGCGAACCCCGCCCACAGGGTGGCCCGGGGCAGCGGGATGCGCATCGCCGCCATCCGGTCCACATGCTGTTGTTCCTTGGTCCCGGCGTTGATCACCAGGGTCCCCAGGAACAGGGTCGCGATCATCAGTTGCCCGGCGATCTCGAGCGGCGTGTTGTCGGCGTAAAACATGGCGCTCACTTCAGATGGGTCAGCGGATCGAGGCCCAGCGCCACCCGACCATAGGTCGTGGCAGCCACGTCCCAGTTCAGCGCGAAATGCCCGCTCATCGCGTGGATGTCCCTGAACTTTCGTTGCATGGCGTTGTCGAGGAAAATGCCCTGGCCACCCAGGGTCGTGAACAGCCGGTCCACCGCCGCCCGGCATTCCCGCACCAGATAGGCCTGATCACGGCGGTTGCGCACCCGCTCCAGGTCATCCAGCTCACGCCCTTCATGCATCGCCACCATCGCCTCGCCCGTGTCTCGCTGCATCAGCAGGCGCGCCGCATCGATCTGCGCCGCCGCCTCGGCGATATGCACCTGAATTGTCTGATGCTCGGCCACGCGCACGCCGCGGGAACTCCGCCCGGCCATCTGTTCGGTCACCGCATCGAGCAGGCTCTCCGCGACCCCCAGCGCCGGCACGGCGAGCATGAACGGGACACAGGGCGGGTGCGGCAGCCGGTACAACGCCGGGGCGTCCGCCTGGCCACGCGCCGCGCCGCCGGCGCCAGCCATGCGAAATGGCAGCGCGCGATAGTCAGGCACGAACGCACGCTCGACATGCAAATTCTTGCTGCCGGTCCCGGCCAGCCCCATCACATGCCAGTTGTCCTCGATGACCACGTCGTCGCGCCGCGCGATGCAGTAGTTGGGCTCAATCGCGCCGTCTTTTCCCGTCGGCAGCAGACAGCCGAGGATCAGCCAGTCGGCATGGTCGCAGCCGCTGGACCATTCCCAGCTGCCGGAAATCTGCCAGCCGCCATCGACCCGCTCGTTGTTCCCCCCGGGAGTGAATCCGGCGGAGACCAGCGCGTCGGGATTGTCGCCCCAGACATCGTCGGCCGCGCGGGGATCGAACATGCCGATCAGGATCTGGTGGTCGGTGTAGACCCCGGCCACCCAGCCGGTGGAACTGCAACCCCGCGCCAGGGTGGCGACGATATCGCAGGCCGTGTCGAGGGGGGCCTCCGTGCCCCCGAATCGTGCCGGCTGACAGAGACGATGCAGCCCCGCGGCCGTGAGATCTGCGATCGTCTCGTCGGGAATACGGCGCAACTGTTCGGTCGCCTCGGCGCGGCCCGCAAGGGTCGGCTCCAGCGCCGCGGCGCGCGTCTTCAATTCAGATGAGGTCGTCCCGGCGGCTGTGTCTGGCATGCTGTATCCTGTCCCCAATTGCTCCCAGTGAAGGCGGCGCGAGCTGCCCGGTCAAGTGGGTAGAGTCATGCGGATTGGTGCGCCCGCCCCGTTGGACTAGACTTACCGGCGAAACAGGGGAGGTCGATCATGGACGGAACGGTCAACAACACGGATCAGGTGCCAGAGGAAGACGTCGTCGCGCGTGCGCGCTACTACAGCCCGGCGAACATCTTCAAGGTCGAACGCCCGCCGATCCCGCAGATGGCATTCGTCGACGCGCGCGACCAGGCGATGGCGCCAGACGCACCCACGGGCTGGATTTCCCTCGATATCGGCGCAGAAATCGGCCTCGACGAACCTGCGACCACACCCCTGATGCTGGCCCGCTATGCCCGGATCGCACCCGGTGAGACCCTGAAAGGGTCCTTCCGTGCCAGCGGCGAGTTCTACTTCGTGATCACCGGAGACGGCCGGGCCAGCAAGGACGGCGAAGCGTTCGACTGGCAGGCTGGTGACGTGTTCTCCCTGCCCGGTGGCGGCGAGACCCGCCTCGATGGCGGCGGCGCTGACGCGGTCCTGCTTTTGGTGACGAACGAGCCAGAGCTTGCCTTTCACAGCCTCGAGGCACCCGCGCCGAACGCGGCGCCGACCCAGGCCGTACGCTATCCCATGGCGGAAATTCTCGCCGAGATGGACCGGGTCCGGTCCGATCAGTCGGCCGACCCCAACGCGTCGGGCCGTGCGTTGCATCTGACCAGCGAGCGCAAGGGAAATGCCGACGCAGCCCATCCATCGATCAAGCTCGCCATGAACACGCTCGATCCACACAGCGTTCAGCGCCCGCACCGGCACAATTCTGTCGCGCTCACCCTGCCGATCGAAGCCGACAATGTGTATTCGGTGATCGAGGGGAACCGGCTCGACTGGCATCAGTTTGCGCTGATGATCACGCCCCCCGCCGAACTGCACGAGCATCACAATGAGGGCGACACGCCCATGCTCAGCCTCGTCATCCAGGATGGCGGCCTCTACTTCCGCTGCCGCACCATCGGCTTCAGTTTCGATTAAACCCGCTTATCAGGAACAAAGAACATGTCCATTTCCATGCACGCGATCACCGTCCCGGTCTTCCAGACGATGCTGACCAACCTCGACTTCGTCCTCGGCCGGGGTGCCGAATTCGTCGCCGAGACCGGCTTCAATGAAGGCGAACTGATGGCGCGGAATTTCGCACCCGACATGCTGAAATTGGGCGAGCAGACTCGCCAGGCCTGCGTCCACGCCACCGGGGCGATGGCGCGGCTCGCCGGTGTCGATGCGCCTGAAGTTTCGATGGAACCGGACGCCGACATCGCGACCGCCCGCGCACGCATCGCCGCCGCACTCGCCTTCGTTGGCAGTTTCTCGGCCGCGCAGCTCGACGGAGATCCCAACCGCGAGGTGATCGTCAAGACGCGCCTCGGCGAGCTCAAATTTGGGGCGCTCGATCATGTCCTGCACATCGCCTACCCGCAGGTCTTCTTCCACGTCACCACGGCCTATGATCTGCTGCGCGCCGAAGGTGTCCAGATCGGCAAGGTCGACTATCTCGGCGCGCCGATGAAGAACCTGCTCAAGGACAAATAGGCCCGGCCCTGAAGCCTTACCGCCCCCGCAGCATCCGGTCATACATCGCATAGATGTACTCCCAGTCCCGGTAGGTCGCCTGCTTGTCGTAGGCGTCACGGTCGGGAATCGCATAGCCGTGCGGCGCACCCGGGTGGATGATCTGCGTGTAGTCGCAGTCCTGGCCGGCAAACGCCGCCTCGACCGCGGCCGCCGTCTCGCGCGGCGCGTAATGATCATTTTCGCCGATGCCGTTGTAGAACATGCCGCGCACGCGCGGCGCCTCGGTGTGGGGCGAATCCGCGCCGTCCGTGAACAGTCGCGTGCCGTGCAGGCTGGCGTTGGCGACGAACGTCTCGGGAAACGCCCCGGCGACCCGCAGCACGTGACGGCCCCCCATGCAGTAGCCAACCGAGCCCGCGGGGCCCGGGAGCACGGCAGCGTCCTGGGCCAAAACTTCCATCAGAGAGCCCGTGTCCGCGACCGCCATCGGGTCGCTCACATGGGTGCGGTAGGCCTGGATCTTCTCCTGGTCCGCTTCGGGCAGATCCTTCAGCGAAGAGGTCGTCCCGTCCGGGTTGCGGTAGTCGAAATGCTCCCCACCCATCCGGTAATAGATGTTCGGCAACGCCACGGTGTAGCCGACGCAGGCGATCTGCCGAGCAATATCGCGCAGCTGCTCGCGAATGCCCCAGACATCCATGAACAGGACAACCGGCGCGAACGGACCACCTTCTTCAGGATGGGTGATGAAGGTTTCCATCACGCCGTCGGCGGTCGGCACATCCACGGTTTTCTCAAGCATCCAATCACTCCCATAGCGCCACCGATCATGGCCGGAATCTTCAGGCCATGTAAGTCCCAACAGCCAGCAACGATCAGTCGTCCGAGGCGAGAATCTCCGCCACCGTCACGTGACGGCCCTCGGCGACCGACGTGATGCCCGCCTTGACCACCGCCAGCGAGGTCATGGCGCTCTCGCCGCCCACCTCGGGTTCCGCGTCGCCGGCAATGGCATCCGCCCACTCGATCAGCTGTTCGGCGATCGCGTCGTTCTTCTCGACCGCCACCGGCTGCTGGTTCGTGTCCCCCTGGTGGAGGCAGCGCAGCCCGTCGAACAGATTGTAGTAGGCGCTCATCTTCTTGCCGTAGATGTTCATCAGGTAATACTCGGACGCCGACGCGTAACTGGTCGAGAGCGACGATACCGCGCCATTCTCGTGCTGCATCATGAGCGTGCCCACATCCGGGTTGTCCCCCGGCAGCACCAGCTGGGCCGCCATACCGGAGACGGATTCGATCGGCCCGAGCAGCATGGTCAGCACATCCACATAGTGCAGCCCGATCTGCAGCATCACGCCGCCCGGCATGCCCTCGGCGGTGTAGCGCCAGTGGCCCAGCTCGAATTGCCCGGCGCGGTCGCGGCTGATATTCGCCTCGGCCTGCACCAGCGTGCCGAACTCGCCGGCCGCGATACGATCCTGAATCCAGCGAAAGTGGCTCTCGCGCCGGCGCTGATAGCCGACGGAAAGAACGACGCCCGCATCGGCGCAGGCCTTGGTGATCGCGCGGGCCTCGCCGATCGTGTTGGCCACCGGTTTGTCCAGGAACACATGCTTGCCGGCCGCCGCCACCGCCGCGGTCGTCTCGAGATGGACATGGTTCGGCGTGGTGTTGATGACCGCGTCGATCGAATCGTCGGCGAGGATCTCATCCAGGCTCGACGCGGCGGCGCAATTGTACTTCGCAGCGAAGGCCTGGCGCTTGTCCTCGGAGCGGGTAAAACAGGACGCGATCTCAACCCGGCCATCGGTGCGGCCGGCCGCATCGGCCAGAACATCGGACCACCAGCCCAGGCCAACAGATGCGACGCGAAGGGGTTTGGTGCTCATGAGGAACTCTCCTTGTTGGATGATTGCTCCGACTTCCGCCGGAGCCGGGCCGAACGCAGCGACCAGATGATAGAAAGCGCCGACAGGCTGAGAAACGCCACACTGATCGGCGACGAGAAGAAGATCGAGATGTCGCCCTGGGATGACGTCAGCGCGACACGCAAATTCTCCTCCAGAGGCACGCCGAGCACGAGGGCCAGCAGCAGCGGCACCACCGGCATATCCAGCCAGCGCATAGCCAGCCCGACGAGGCCGAAGAACAGCATCACATAGACATCAAAGAAATTGTTGCGCAGCGCGAAGCTGCCGATCACGCACAGGACGGCAACCGTCGGCATCAGCAGCGCACGCGGCGTCGCCAGCAGCTTGACCAGAAACCGCAGGGCGGTCAGCGCGATGATGAAGTTGAAGATGTTGGCCCAGAAGAACGAGAAGATCAGGCCAAACGCGAAGTCGCCGCGCTCGATGAACATCAAGGGGCCCGGTGCCAGACCATGGATGATCAGGGCGCCGATCAGGATCGCCGTCACCGGGTCGCCGGGGATGCCCAGGGTCATCATGGGAATCAACGCGCCGCCGGTGACCGCGTTGTTCGCCGATTCCGGCGCCGCAACACCCTCGATCGCGCCCTTGCCGAAATCATCCCGACGTTTGGAAATGCGCCGCGTGTAGTCGTAACTGATGAAGGCCGCGATCGGCCCCCCCGCGCCCGGCAGAATGCCGAGGAAGGCCCCGGTCAGCGAGCCGATGGTGACCGGCAGCCGAATGGCCTTCAAATCCGCCATGCGCGGCAGCACCGATTTGAGCTTCGTCTGGATGCGTGCCGCCCCGTCCTTCACATCCGCCAGATTGCTCACCAACTGCGGAATCGCGAACAGGCCGATCATGGCCGTCAGGAAGTGGATTCCACCCAGCAGGTTGACCTGGCCGAAGGTGAACCGCTGGGACCCCATCACCGGGTCCTGGCCGATGGTGACGATCGCCAGGCCGATCGCCCCCGACAGCAATCCCTTGACCAGAGACTGGGCCGCGAAGCTACAGATGATCGTGATGCCGAAGAACACGAGCGCGAACATGTCTTCGGTGCGGAAGCTCAGCGCGACCTCGGCCAGCAACGGCGCGATGAACAGAAGGCCGAGGAAACTGACCATGCCGCCGATAAAACTCGACGTGATCGCAATACCCAGCGCCCGGCCGGCCTCGCCGCGCACCGACATCGGGTAACCGTCGATCGCCGTGGCCGACGCCGACGGCGTCCCGGGAATATTCAGCAGGACCGCCGAGAAACTCCCGCCGGTCATCCCGCCCACATACAGGCCCAGCAGCAGGGCGATGGAGATATCCGCCGGCAAGGCGAACGTCACCGGCAGCAGGATGATGATGCCCGTGCTGATCGTCATGCCGGGAATCATCCCGACGGTCAGGCCGATGAAGACGCCGACCGCCGTCGTCAGCAGAACGAGGAGGCCCGACGCCTGGGCAATGCCGGCAAGGACATCCGGGCTCATGGGACGATCCCCTTCAGCAGCCCTGTCGGCAGGAACACGTTGAACCCGTGGCGGAATAACAAATAGAGCAGGCCCGTCGCGACGATCGCCCCAACCGCGACACGCAGCGGTCGCGCCTCGCCGAACAGCACCATCAGCGCCGCGAAGAAAGGTGCGGTCGCGAGGATGAACCCGAGACCCGGAAGGGTCGCC